>ENA-OPEZ01000268-OPEZ01000268.1-human-gut-metagenome-genome-assembly--contig:-NODE-268-length-15873-cov-1.773865_pt1 | contig 15873 bp, 26 predicted proteins | sample MGYA00241307_ERZ501548 | MGnify/ENA primary metagenome ERZ501548 (study PRJEB25962, sample SAMEA1969296) | human gut metagenome | biome: human gut; feature: human-associated habitat; material: faeces... | reverse complement strand
CATCGGGTCGTTTGAACGGAGCTGAAATGGCTCGTTCCGAAATGTACAAAGAAGGTAGAACCCCCCTTCATACATTGCGTGCCGATATTGACTATGCATTGGTAGAAGCTCATACGAAAGTGGGAGTTATCGGTGTTAAGGTTTGGATTTGCCGTGGCGAGCTTTACGGCAAGCAGGATGTTTCGCCCAACTTCACGCAGGAGAAAGGCAACAGCCGCTCAAACGGTAGCAATGGTGGCAGGAAGTTCCGTAATAAGAAGAGTAAGTAATTGTTAAAAGTTAGAAGCTATCATGTTACAACCTAAGAGAGTAAAATATAGAAGACCCCAAGATGGCCGTGGCAACAAAGGCAACGCCCACAGGGGTACACAGCTGGCTTTCGGCTCTTTCGGCATCAAGACCCTTGAGGCCAAGTGGCTCGACAGCCGCCAGATAGAGGCAGCCCGTGTTGCTGTCAACCGCTACATGCAGCGTGAAGGTCAGGTTTGGATTCGCATATTCCCGGACAAACCTATCACTCGCAAGCCTGCAGATGTGCGTATGGGTAAGGGAAAGGGAGACCCCGCAGGATGGGTTGCCCCTGTAACTCCCGGTCGTATCCTCTTTGAAGTCGAGGGCGTTTCTTTTGAAGTTGCCAAGGAGGCCCTGCGCCTCGCAGCCCAGAAGTTGCCTGTAAAGACGAAGTTTGTTGTTAGACGTGATTACGATAAAAACGCTTGATTATGAAGGTTAAAGAAGTAAGAGAGTTGGAGACCAAAGACCTGGCCGAAAGATTGGAGACAGAAATTGCCAAGTACAATCAGATGAAGTTGAATCATTCAATCAGCCCGCTTGAGAATCCATCAGAGATTAAGATGACACGTCGTAACATCGCGCGCATGAAGACCATTCTGCGCGAAAGAGAACTCAACAAATAATTAGGGCCAGATGGAAAGAAATTTAAGAAAAACAAGACAGGGTGTAGTGATAAGCGCCAAGATGCAGAAGACTATCGTTATCGCATCTAAATTCAAGGAGAAGCACCCTATTTATGGTAAGTTCGTCCAGAAGACAAAGAAGTATCACGTGCATGACGAGAACAGCGAGGCCAATGTCGGCGATACCGTACTCATCATGGAGACCCGTCCTCTGAGCAAGACGAAGAGATGGAGATTAGTACAAATAGTAGAAAAAGCTAAGTAATTATGATACAGGCAGAAACAAGACTTACAGTGTGTGACAATAGCGGTGCCCGTGAAGCTCTTTGCATCCGCGTGCTCGGTGGAACTGGCCGCCGTTATGCCAGTGTGGGCGACGTTATCGTTGTAGCTGTCAAGAATGTCATTCCTTCAAGTGAACTGAAAAAGGGTGCAGTATCTAAGGCTTTGGTAGTACGCACAAAGAAAGAGATTCGTCGTGCAGACGGGTCATACATCCGCTTCGACGACAATGCTTGTGTGTTGCTCAACAATGCAGGCGAAATCCGCGGAAGCCGTATCTTTGGCCCTGTAGCCCGCGAATTGCGTGCCGTCAACATGAAAGTCGTTTCTTTGGCACCAGAGGTTCTTTAACAATAAAAATTGCGACAAGAGATGAATAAGTTTAAAATAAAGAAAAACGATATGGTGCTTGTCTTGTCGGGCAACGACAAGGATGTCAAGGGCTCTAACGGCAAGTACCCCGCTCCTCACAAGGTGCTTAAGGTGCTCGTAAAGGAGCAGCGGGCCATTGTTGAGGGCGTGAACATGGTATCAAAGAGCACGAAGCCTTCAGCAAAGCACCCTCAGGGTGGCATTATCAAGCAGGAGGCTCCGATACATATCTCAAACCTCAGCTTGGTTGACCCCAAGAGCGGTGAGCCCACTCGCGTGGCCATCAAGAGGACAGAGGATGGTAAGAAAGTCCGTATCGCAAAAAAGTCTGGGGAGGAAATTAAGTAATGAATACAGCACAACTAAAGAAAACCTATATAGAGGAGATAGCCCCTGCTCTCAAGAAGCAGTTCAGCTATTCTTCCACTATGCAGATTCCTGTATTGAAGAAGATTGTCATCAACCAGGGATTGGGAGATGCAACTCAGGACAAGAAAATCATCGAAGTGGCAGTAAACGAGATTACCGCCATCACCGGACAGAAGGCTGTAGCAACATATTCTAAGAAGGATATCGCCAACTTCAAGCTCCGCAAGAAGATGCCTATCGGCGTCATGGTTACTCTCCGCCGCGAGCGCATGTACGAGTTCCTCGAGAAGCTCGTAAGGGTGGCTCTGCCCCGTATCCGCGACTTCAAGGGCATTGACAGCAAGTTCGATGGCCGTGGCAATTACACCCTCGGAATCCAGGAGCAGATCATTTTCCCGGAGATTAACATTGATGCAGTAGATCGCCTTCAGGGTATGAACATCACTTTCGTTACCTCTGCAAAGACAGACGAAGAGGGGTATGCTCTGCTCAAGGCTTTTGGCCTGCCGTTCAAGAACGCTAAAAACGATTAAAAAGATATGGCAAAAGAATCAATGAAAGCCCGCGAGGTTAAGCGTGCCAAGCTCGTTGCCCGTTATGCAGAGAAGCGCGCTGCCCTCAAGAAAATCATTGCGACAACCGATGATGCAGCTGAGGCATACGAGGCAGCTCGCAAGTTGCAGAGCATCCCAAAGAACGCTAACCCTATCCGTTTGCACAACCGTTGCAAGATAACGGGCCGTCCGAAGGGATACATGCGCCAGTTCGGCCTCTCTCGTATACAATTCCGTGAGATGGCTTCCAAGGGCTTGATACCCGGTGTGAAGAAGGCCAGCTGGTAAATATGGCAGACTACAGATTTTAGTTTTTAATATTGTCGGGGAAGGCCCGATTAATTAAACAAACATTTATGACAGATCCAATAGCAGATTATCTGACGAGGTTGAGAAACGCAATCATGGCTCACCACCGTGTTGTTGAAGTACCGGCTTCAAACTTGAAGAAGGAAATCACCAAGATCCTCTTCGAGAAGGGTTACATCTTGAACTACAAGTTTATTGAGGATGGCCCACAGGGAACAATCAAGGTTGCCTTGAAGTATGACCCCACAACGAAGGCAAGCGCCATCAAGTGCCTTAAGAGGGTGTCGACACCGGGTTTGCGCAAGTACACCGGTTACAAGGAAATGCCGAGAGTTATTAATGGATTAGGTATAGCTATCTTATCTACATCCAAGGGTGTAATGACAGACAAGGAGGCTTCCACTCTCAAGATTGGCGGCGAGGTTCTTTGTTATGTATATTAATTGGAGGATTGAATATGTCAAGAATAGGTAAATTGCCAATTAGCATCCCTGCGGGTGTTACAGTAACCCTCAACAACGGGGTTGTCAACGTGAAGGGCCCGAAGGGTGAGCTTTCGCAGAAGGTAGACTCTTCTATAATCGTGAAGGTTGCCGATGGCCACGTGACTTTTGAGATTGACGAGAACAATCCTGTCAACTACAAGCAGAAGCAGGCGTTCCACGGCCTCTATCGTGCACTTGTCAACAACATGGTTGTAGGTGTGAGCGAGGGCTACAAGAAGGTGCTCGAGCTCGTAGGTGTTGGTTATCGTGTTTCAAACCAAGGTAACATCATAGAGTTCTCTCTCGGTTACACCCACCCCATCTTCATTCAGCTCCCCAATGAGGTGAAGGTTGAGACTAAGTCAGAAAGAAACCAGAATCCTATCGTCATTCTTGAGTCTTGCGACAAAGCGTTGCTGGGTCTTATCTGTGCAAAAATTCGTTCTTTCCGTATGCCTGAGCCTTACAAAGGAAAAGGTGTTCTGTTCCAGGGTGAAGTTATCCGCAGGAAGTCTGGCAAGACTGCTGCCGCTAAGTAACTTTAATTAATTACGATTATGACAACAAAGAAGATAGAAAGACGAATTAAGATCAAGTACAGAATTCGCAAAAAGGTATTTGGCACCGATGAGCGTCCTCGCTTGAGCGTTTTCCGCAGCAACAAGCAGATATACGCTCAGGTAATCAACGACAACGAAGGCAAGACCATCGTCGCAGCCTCTTCGTTGGGCCTTGAGGCAATGCCAAAGATTCAGCAGGCAGAGAAGGTTGGTGAGCTCATTGCAAAGAAGGCAATCGAGGCTGGTGTTACAGCAGTTGTCTTCGACCGTAATGGCTACCTCTATCATGGGCGTGTAAAGCAACTTGCTGATGCAGCGCGTAAAGGTGGACTTAATTTTTAAACGATTATGGCAATGAACAAAGTTAAAGTAAATAGTGACGTTGAGTTAAAAGACAGGTTGGTTGCTATTAACCGTGTCACCAAGGTGACAAAGGGTGGTCGCACCTTTACTTTCGCAGCCATTGTCGTTGTTGGTGACGGCAACGGCATCATCGGATGTGGCCTTGGAAAGGCTGGTGAGGTAACCGCAGCCATTGCCAAGGGCGTTGAGGCAGCCAAGAAGAACCTCGTTAAGGTGACATTGCTTAGGTGCACCATCCCTCATGAGATAGATGCACGTTTCGGTGGTGCTGATGTGTTCTTGCGTCCGGCAGCAGCCGGTACCGGTCTTGTGGCCGGAGGTGCCATGCGCGCCGTTCTTGAGAGCGTAGGCGTAAAGGACGTGCTTGCCAAGTCTAAGGGTTCTTCCAACCCCCACAACTTGGTCAAGGCAACGATTCTTGCCCTGAGCCAGCTTAGGGATGCATATACCATCGCAGGTACACGTGGCATTAGCATGGAGAAAGTATTTAGAGGATAAGGAGATTTTTGTATGGCAACAATTAAGATAAAGCAGATAAAAAGCAAAATTGGTGCTCCTGCAGACCAGAAGAGAACACTTGCTGCATTAGGCTTGCACAAGATTTCGCAGGTGGTTGAAAAGGAAGACTCTCCTTCGCTCCGCGGAATGATACGCAAGGTTCATCACTTGGTGACCGTTATTGACTAATTTTTCAAACTTAAAAAACGATTCGAAAATGAAGCTACATAATTTAAAGCCGGCAGCCGGTTCCACTCATTCCCGTCGCAGGATTGGCCGTGGACCGGGCTCTGGCCTGGGTGGCACCTCTACCCGTGGCCACAAGGGAGCGAAAGCACGCTCTGGCTACAAGAGGAAGATTGGTTTCGAAGGTGGTCAGATGCCTTTGCAGCGTCGTGTGCCTAAGTTCGGATTCAAGAACATCAATCACAAGGAGTACCTCGCTGTAAACCTCCAGACACTCCAGCAGTTGGCAGAGGAGAAATCTCTCACCAAGATTGGGATGGCTGAACTCGTAGAGGCAGGCATCACCAACGGCAAGAAACTTGTCAAGATCCTTGGCAAAGGCGAACTGACTGCTAAAATAGACGTTGAAGCAAACGCATTCTCAAAAACAGCTGAGGAAGCAATAAAAGCAGTAGGTGGTAACGCAACAATAATCTGAGGAAATGAAGAAGTTAATTGAGACACTACAGAACATTTGGAAGATTGAGGACTTGCGTCAGCGCATTCTCATCACTCTTCTCTTTACGGCTATTTACCGTTTCGGCTCATTCGTTGTACTTCCAGGTATAAACCCGGCCATGTTGGATAAACTACAGTCGCAAACCCAGGGGGGCTTGATGTCGCTTCTGGATATGTTCTCTGGTGGTGCATTTTCCAATGCTTCAATCTTTGCGTTGGGAATAATGCCTTACATCTCAGCTTCTATCGTTATGCAGCTTCTTGCTGTCGCTGTGCCTTATTTCCAAAAGATGCAGCGTGAGGGAGAAAGTGGTCGCAAGAAGATCAGTATGTACACTCGGTGGCTTACGGTGGCAATATTGCTATTCCAAGCCCCGAGTTACCTCATAAATCTTAAGATGCAGGCTGGAAGTGCCCTTGCTACGGGCATTTCCTGGTCTGTTTTCATCATCCCGGCCACCATTATCCTCGCTGCGGGAAGTATGTTCATCCTTTGGTTGGGTGAGCGCATTACAGATAAGGGTATAGGCAATGGTATCTCCCTGATAATTATGATAGGTATCATAGCGCGTTTGCCCCAGGCTTTCATCCAGGAAGTCAGCTCGCGCTTCACTGCCATCACCGGTGGCGGCCTTGTCATGTTCCTCATTGAGATACTCATTCTCTATGCAGTTGTTTGCGCATCTATTGTCTTGGTGCAGGGAACTCGCAAGATCCCTGTACAGTATGCAAAGCGTATTGTTGGCAACAAGCAGTATGGTGGTGCCCGTCAGTACATTCCCCTGAAGTTGTTCGCAGCCAATGTGATGCCTATCATTTTTGCTCAGGCTCTGATGTTCATTCCGTTGGCAATCGTGCAATACTCGACGCCCGAGAACTCCAGTTGGTTTGTGCGTTCCTTGATGGATCACCGCAGCTTGCTGTACAACGTGGTTTTTGCGGTGCTCATCATCGCTTTTACCTATTTCTACACGGCTATTACCTTGAATCCTACACAGATGGCTGAAGACATGAAGCGCAACAATGGCTTCATACCCGGCGTTAAGCCCGGTAAGGACACTGCCGAGTATATCGACACGGTGATGTCTCGCATCACCTTCCCCGGTTCGCTGTTCATCGCTTTCATTGCCATCATGCCGGCACTCGCAGGATTGCTTAATGTGCAGGATGCATTCTCGCAGTTCTTTGGCGGTACTTCTCTCTTGATTCTCATAGGCGTTGTTCTCGACACCTTGCAGCAGATAGAGAGCCATTTGCTCATGCGCCACTACGACGGCCTGCTCAACTCGGGCCGCATCCATGGCCGTGGCGGTGTTTCCGCATATTGATAAGGACTTCGTGATGAATATATTTCTGAAGACTGAGGATGAAATAGAGCTTATGCGCCAAGCGAACCTGCTCGTGGGCAGGACGCTTGGCGAATTGGCGAAGCATATCAAGCCCGGTGTTTCAACACTGCAGCTGGACAAGGTAGCCAACGAGTTCATTTGCGACAATGGTGCTGTGCCTACGTTCAAGGGGTTTCCCAATTCGTTTGGCCCGCCATTTCCGGCCAGCATCTGCACATCTGTCAACGATGTCGTGGTTCATGGCATTCCCGACGCCGCCACAGTTTTGAAGGATGGTGACATCATTTCAATAGACTGTGGAGTGTTGCTCAACGGTTTCAACGGCGACTCTTGCTATACCTTCTGTGTAGGCGAGGTTGCCCCCGAGGTAAGGCAGTTGCTGAAGGTCACGAAAGAGTCTCTTTACATAGGTATCGAGGCTGCAATGGCCGGGAGGCATGTGGGCGACATTGGATGTGCAATCCAAGACTATTGCCAGAGCTTCGGTTACGGAATAGTCAGAGAGCTCACCGGCCATGGGATAGGCCGCGAGATGCACGAAGACCCAAAGATACCCAATTACGGTGGAAGGGGTCGAGGCATCATGCTGAAGTCGGGGATGTGCATAGCCATCGAGCCGATGGTGACGATGGGAAACAGGGCCATAGGCATCATGCCCGACAAGTGGACAATAAAGACGCTTGACGGACGCCCAGCCGCCCACTTTGAGCATACAATAGCCATACGCAAAGGCAAGGCAGACATTTTATCATCATTCGAAGAAGTAGAACGTTTAGAAGGCAAATTATATTGATATGGCAAAACAATCCGCTATAGAACAAGACGGGACAATCATCGAGTCGCTCTCCAATGCAATGTTCCGTGTTGAATTGGAGAATGGGGTGCAGATAATTGCCCACATCTCGGGCAAGATGCGAATGCACTACATCAAGATTCTTCCCGGCGACAAAGTAAAGGTAGAGATGAGCCCTTACGATTTGACAAAAGGCAGAATCGTATTCAGATACAAATAATCATTAGGCATAAATATGAAGACAAGAGCATCATTGAAGAAGCGCACCCCCGACTGCAAGATTGTGCGTCGCAAGGGTCGCCTGTTCGTTATCAACAAGAAAAACCCCAAGTACAAGTTGCGTCAGGGTTAATTAAGACATCAAACATTTATCTATTTTATTTATTAACAAATGGCAATAAGAATTGTTGGAGTAGATTTGCCCCAGGACAAGCGTGGCGAAATCGCATTGACTTATATCTACGGTATAGGTCGAAGTAGTTCAGCAAAGATATTGGATAAGGCAGGCGTCAGCCGCGACCTGAAGGTCAGCGAGTGGACAGACGACCAGGCAGCCAAAATCCGTGAAATCATCGGCGCTGAGTACAAAGTGGAAGGTGATCTCCGTTCAGAGATCCAGTTGAACATCAAGCGTCTGATGGACATTGGTTGCTACAGGGGAATCCGTCACCGTCTCGGTCTTCCTGTTCGCGGTCAGAGCACTAAGAATAATGCTCGTACCCGTAAGGGCAAGAAGAAGACTGTTGCAAACAAGAAGAAGGCCACTAAATAATTAATAGTAAGTAATTAAGAATTTGGAATCATGGCAAAGAAAACAGTCACTTCAAAGAAAAGGAACGTAAAGGTTGACGCGATAGGTCAGCTTCATGTACATAGCTCGTTCAACAACATCATCGTCTCTTTGGCCAACAGCGAGGGCCAGGTTATCTCATGGTCTTCAGCCGGAAAGATGGGCTTCCGCGGTTCAAAGAAGAACACCCCGTATGCAGCCCAGATGGCAGCTGAGGATTGTGCCAAGGTGGCCTACGACCTCGGTCTGCGCAAGGTAAAGGCTTATGTCAAGGGTCCGGGTAACGGCCGTGAGTCAGCCATCCGTGCCATCCATGGTGCCGGCATAGAGGTGATGGAGATAGTAGATGTTACTCCGCTGCCGCACAATGGCTGCCGTCCTCCGAAGAGAAGAAGAGTATAGTCAACGAGCAATGTAGAACTTATTAGCATTAGATATTATGGCAAGATATATTGGACCGAAATCAAGGATTGCGCGTCGTTTTGGAGAGCCCATCTTCGGCGCAGACAAAGTTTTGTCTAGGAGAAACTTCCCTCCTGGACAGCATGGCAACAGCCGTCGCAGGAAGACTTCCGAGTATGGCGTCATGCTGGCAGAGAAGCAGAAAGCCAAGTATACATACGGAGTGCTTGAGCGCCAGTTCCGCAATATGTTTGAGAAGGCTGCCCGTGCTGAGGGCATCACCGGTGAGGTGTTGCTCCAGAACCTGGAGAGCCGTCTCGACAACATTGTGTTCCGTCTGGGCATTGCCCCGACTCGCGCTGCTGCACGCCAGCTCGTTGGCCACAAGCACATAACGGTAGACGGACAGGTTGTCAACATACCTTCTTACTCCGTTAAGCCCGGCCAGATTGTGGCTGTTCGCGAGAAGTCAAAGTCACTCGAGGTCATCGAGGCTGCCCTTGCCGGTTTTAACCACAGCAAGTACCCCTGGCTCGAATGGGATGAGAACATCAAGGGAGGCAAGTATCTGCACAAGCCCGACCGTGCCGACATCCCCGAGAACATTAAGGAGCAGTTAATCGTTGAGTTGTACTCTAAATAAATCATTGAATTAATGGCGATATTAGCATTTCAAAAACCTGATAAAGTCGTAATGCTGGAGGCTACGGACAAGTTCGGCAAGTTCGAATTCCGTCCATTGGAGCCCGGCTTCGGCGTGACCATAGGTAACGCCCTGCGCCGCATTCTTCTTTCATCGCTTGAGGGCTATGCTGTCAACACTGTCCGCATTGCGGGGGTGGAGCACGAGTTCTCGTCAGTGCCCGGTGTCAAGGAAGACGTGACCAACATTATCTTGAATCTCAAGCAAGTGAGGTTCAAGCAAGTAGTAGAAGAATTCGAGAACGAAAAAGTTAGCATCACGGTTGAGAATTCCACCGAGTTTAAGGCCGGCGATATAGGCAAGTATCTGACTGGATTTGAAGTGTTAAACCCAGATTTGGTGATTTGTCATTTAGACTCAAAAGCTTCAATGCAGATTGACCTTACCATTAACAAAGGTCGTGGATATGTGCCCGCCGACGAGAACCGGGAGTTCTGCACCGATGTGAACGTAATTCCAATCGATTCTATTTACACCCCGATCCGTAACGTCAAGTATTCCGTTGAGCCCTATCGTGTCGAGCAGAAGACCGACTACGACAAGCTCATCCTTGAAGTGTCTACGGATGGTTCCATTCACCCGAAGGATGCCCTTAAGGAGGCCGCAAAGATTCTCATCTATCACTTCATGCTCTTCTCCGACGAGAAGATAACGTTGGAGAACACCGACGTTGACGGCAATCAGGAGTTTGATGAGGAAGTGCTGCACATGCGCCAGTTGCTCAAGACGCGCCTTGTTGACATGAACCTCAGCGTGCGCGCGCTCAACTGCCTCAAGGCAGCCGATGTCGAGACGCTCGGCGACCTTGTGCAGTACAACAAGACCGACCTGCTCAAGTTCCGCAACTTCGGCAAGAAATCGCTCACCGAGCTTGATGATTTGCTCGAGAGTCTGAATCTGTCGTTTGGAACCGATATTTCCAAGTATAAGTTAGACAAGGAATGACAGTCGTCCGGGTGACTTCCAAGGTGCCCGACACTGCTTCCACTTGAAAAAGTAAACAAACAAAATGAGACATAATAAGAAATTCAATCATTTGAGTCGTACTGCAGACCACCGTCATGCCATGCTTGCAAACATGACTATTTCGCTGATCATGCACAAAAGAATCACTACGACTCTCGCCAAGGCTAAGGCTCTGAAGAAGTATGCCGAGCCCCTTATCACTCGTTGCAAGGACGACTCAACCCATTCGCGCCGCGTGGTGTTCAGCCACCTGCAGAACAAGGAAGCTCTCAAGGAGCTCTTTGGGCCGGTTGCCGCTAAGGTTGGCGACCGTCCGGGAGGATACACCCGTATCATCAAGCTTGGGTTCCGTAAGGGTGATGGAGCCGAAATATGCTTCATCGAGCTTGTAGACTTCGATGAGAACATGGCTAAGACAGCCGGCAAGAAGAAGGCTACCCGCCGTTCTCGTCGCTCTGCCAAGGCTGAGGCACCTGCTGCCGAGGCTGTTGAGGCAACAGAGGCTCCTGCCGCCGAGACTGCCGAGGCTCCTGCCAAGGACGAGGCTCCCAAGGCTGAATAACTTGAGGCTTACAACTCACAATAGCACCCGGGCAATTTCATTTGTCCGGGTGTTTTTTGTTTGCTTAATGAATTGTTGTTGTTTATGGTCAGTCTCAAAATCCGGCTGCAAATTCCGGGACACCCGATAAACATAGGGGGCTTAAGCGTACTGGGAGTTAGGAAGTTAAGAATTAAGAATTAAAAAAGGGCTACGCTATGATAGCCAATGCTATTGTCCTCTAACTCCTTGTAACACCTTCTAACTTCCTCTAACTCCATTGTACACAAAGACTATTGTCTTAACTCCTTAACTCCCTAACTCCTTAACTCCCTAACTCCTTAACTCCTAAATAGCCACCTGGATTTATCCGGTGAGCCCAAATTCCCCTTTTGCAAACAGTTTTGGAGGCATTAATCGCGAGTTTCTCCATCTCATTAAATCATCTTGCCTGTTTCGTTTCTTCAAAGAGCGCATGCCGCGCTATGGCTACAAATATCTCTAAACCGAAGACGATGACTGCAACTATTATCAGACACTTGGCTTGAACCTCATCCACAAAGGATTTTTCGGGCAATACAATTATGGACTGCCGATGAAAGACTTGAATGTCTGATACATGATTTAGAATTAAGGAGGGGATTTTTCCTCTCCTCTTCTCATTATATACTGATAAATCATGGATTTACAAGAAAAAACACTATCTTTGCGAAAGTAATCAAGCGTTCTGTAACATATACGGTGGAAACATCTCACAAGTGGAGCATTCCAGACACAGGTGCTTTGACAATTTTATGCGGCATTTCCTGAGATTTTGTACGAATCAAATTTTTCCGAGTATGAAGAAAATAGCTTTTATTTTAATATTAGTCTTGTCATGTATTGCTACAAAAGCCCAAACCATAGATGAGCGTATAGGTGCGGCGATTAATTCGTCGGCCAATTTCGGTCTATACGACATATATTACAATGCTCAGAAAGATTCGATAGATCCTTTTCTGGAAGTGTTTTCACGGTGTTTGATTGGCAACCGTTTCAATCGCCCTGACATTTCCATTCCGGCCTTTGATGAACTCCTGAAAAAACAATCAGATCGTCTTGACCTGAACTTGCTTCTTCAAAGTTCTGTTATGTATTCAATGGATTTGAGCCGTGTAGGTAAGAATGAAGAAGCATACAACCTGATGTCCGCTGTCTTGTCTTCTGCTTACCAAATGGTAGATTCTGTGAGTCTTTCTCCGTATGCAGATATGATGGATCGATACAAAGCTCTTACAAAGTATTCGCCATATAGTATTTCCATTTCCGGTGAAAAAGGTATTGCTCCGTTTGATACTATTCGTGCGGGGAAGCCTGACAGCAAACAATATCTGATGCAAATTACCGAAGCCGCAATAAACGGCCATCCTGCGAATATAACATTTGATACCGGAGCCGGAGTTAATGTTATAACCGATTCGTTGGCAAATGCCTATGGCTTGGAATTGCTTGATGCCAATGTTGCGGCAACTGGAGTTGCATCGTCTGCCGGACGATATGCTGTTGCCAAAGAATTGAAGTTGGGGAACATTACAGTCAAAGATGTGCCGTTTTATGTTATCGACATACGCAGCCACCATGAAGAAGCAGACAAGTACATAAATGTTTTTGAATTGATTGTAGGCAGCGAACTGATGCTTCAACTAAAAGATGTTACACTAGACTTCTCGGCAAAAGAAATACAGGTTCCTCTTATCACATCCGCCCCCTCCAACGTGAGGCCTAATATGAGCTTTTCGTCGGACATGAACCTTCTTACTGCTGCCGAGACCAACCAACAGCCCATGCTTATAAAACTTGACAGCGGCGACTCTTCATACGGACGGCTTAATAAGGCGTTTTTTGAGGCTAACAAGGATTATCTCACATCACAATGTCAGAGCGACACAGTAAATCAGGCTGGTGTCGGGGGCGTGTGGTCGGTACTTTGCTATAAATTGCAGGATGCGATACTGACTATTGGTGGTAATACGGTTAAATTGCCGTCGATTCAAGTGCAGACCGAACAACAAGAAAATCATTATATGGATGACAACAACCTCGGCCTGATGAGTATGATGCTATTCCGTAAAGTACGCTTTAATCTTGTTGATATGGTTTTCTCGACCGAATTGTGAATAAGTCCATATTTCTTGTTTGATTGCCAGTTTTCTAATTTGAGCGGATTTGCTACATCCACCAACGGGAAACTGATGGAAATACATAAATCCTCACTTTATATTATTGGTAATGAAAAAGCTGGCTATTGTTTTTCTTCTTTCTGTTTTCATGCTTCCGGCGCGAGGCAGCGACTCCATTGGCGGTTTCCCCCGTGCCATATTGCCGGGCGACTTTGCAGACCCGAAGATTGTTCGCGATGGTGAAGACTATTACATGACTCATTCAGCGTTCAGTTATGCCCCGTGATTCCTCGTTTGGCATTCGCGCGACCTGCTGTCTTGGGAACCTGTCTGCCGTGTGCCCGGCTCGGGCTATGCCCCCGACCTCATAAAGTACGATGGCAAGTTCTATATCTATTACCCTGCCCATGGCACCAACTATGTGATTTGGGCCACCGACATAAGGGGCCCTTGGAGCAAGCCCATTGACTTGAAGGTGGGTGACATCGACCCCGGTCATGTAGTCGACAGCCTCGGCAACCGTTACCTCCACCTCTCCGGCGGCACCATGGTCGAGCTGTCTCGCGACGGCCTTTCCACCATTGGCGAGCGCCACAAGGTTTACGAAGGATGGCAGTATCCGGAAGACTGGGAAGTGGAATACTTCTGCCTCGAGTCGCCCAAGCTCACATTTCAAAACGGATATTTCTATATGACAAGTGCCGAAGGCGGCACCGCAGGGCCCACCACGAGCCACATGGCCGTGTCGGCGCGCTCACGTTCGGCTGTAGGCCCGTGGGAAAACTCGCCTTACAATCCCGTTGTGCATACCTACAGCGCCTCCGAACAGTGGTGGTCGAAGGGGCATGCATCCATCATCGACGACGTTAACGGCAACTGGTGGATAGTGTACCATGCTTACCAGAAAGGACTTCACACCCTCGGGCGCAGCACACTCATAGAGCCAATAGAGTGGACTGCCGACGGATGGTTTCGCACCAAGCCTTCAGCCAAGCCCATATCCCGGAATCAGCCCGTTGTGTTCTCCACGCCGTCCGACACCTTCAAAGCCTTGTTCAGTATTCCTGACAGTTGTATATCCTGATTTTTTATGGATATTGTTCGTTTCCGCCTTTCTGAGGATGCGTATATTTCTCTTTGTATCTTGCTTGCAGTACAAGACGGTAGATGTTCCTCTCAACTGGGGCAATTCAGAAAAGACATATTACAGTTTTCCACCTCTTTACAACGGATATATGCGGAGGCATTTCTCAATGATATTGTACTGTAGCTGCATTCAACTGATAAACTTTTCCAATATTTGCTTGGTTTTATTCCAAAAATACTGTACTTTTGCAGTAAAGCAGGAATAAAAATGGACAAGAATAAATACATTAAACGTGAGTCATATCTCAACAAATTGGTTATCAGACGAGATAACGGAGAGGTCAAAATAATAACCGGTCCTCGAAGATGCGGAAAATCATGGCTTCTGAGCCACATATACAAGGATTATCTATTAGAGCAAAGGGTATCTCCCGACAATATCATCATGTTAGACTTTGACAGGGATGATGACAAATATGATTTCAACATACTTGATTCAAGGGCAGTAAAAGAGCATATCTACTCTCGGATAAAAAATGAGAACGAGAATTACTACATCTTTCTTGATGAGATTCAAGAACTTGATAACTTTGAGCGGCTTGTAAACGGTTTAAACAGCCATGACAATATAGATGTCTATGTGACGGGTAGCAATTCTCGTTTCCTGTCTCATGATATACGTACGATATTTCGTGGCAGAGGAAATGAGATAAGGGTGTTTCCTTTGTCTTTCAGGGAATACTGCCAAGAGATAACGGATATTCGCGAGGCATGGATGATGTATTCCACATTCGGGGGTATGCCACAGCTTCTCCATTACAACGACAACGAGCAGAGAATAAACTATCTTCAGAACTTGTGGGAAAAAACATATCTCGACGATGTAGTGGAACGTAACAATGTAAGAAACGAACTTGCGATTTCCCGGCTTGCTACCTCATTATGCAGTTCTATTGGTTCACTCACAAATCCTGCACGGATTGCCAATACGCTTGAATCGGTACAGAAAATGAAGATAGATTCAAAAACTGTATCATCCTATATTGACTATCTCGAAAATGCCTTCTTGTTTGAAAGTGCTGAGAGGTACGATGTAAAGGGACGGCGTTATTACGAAACCAATAAAAAATATTACTGCATTGACATTGGTCTTAGAAACGCACGCCTGAATTTCCGGCAACAGGAACCGACACACATCATGGAGAATGTGCTGTATAACCACCTTCGTATACTTGGCTATCTTGTGGATGTCGGGATTGTGGAATCACGTGAAATGAAAAACGGAAAGGCATCTTACTCGCAACGCGAAATTGACTTTGTTGCCAACAAAGGCAGTCAACGATATTATATCCAGTCGGCATATTCAATTTTTTCAGAAGAAAAGCGAGAACAGGAACTTGCGTCGCTATTGAAAGTTTCCGATTCATTCAAAAAGATTGTCGTTGTCGGTGATGAGATAATGCCTTATTCCGATGACAATGGGATATATTTTACAGGGTTATTTGATTTTCTGTTAAAAGATGATTGGCAGTAATCAGGCTGACATAACAACTCGAAACAAGCATGAAAATAGTGAACTTATTTAAAAAGATCAGGACACTTCCAGTTAGAGATGATACAATTACTTTTTATGATACCTCAAATCCGCAACTACGCGCCTAATATGATACAGAAGCGAAAAGAATCTGCAT
>ENA-OPEZ01000215-OPEZ01000215.1-human-gut-metagenome-genome-assembly--contig:-NODE-215-length-18105-cov-2.040000_pt1 | contig 18105 bp, 10 predicted proteins | sample MGYA00241307_ERZ501548 | MGnify/ENA primary metagenome ERZ501548 (study PRJEB25962, sample SAMEA1969296) | human gut metagenome | biome: human gut; feature: human-associated habitat; material: faeces... | reverse complement strand
GGAACGGCCGACGTTGCCGGAAGTCACCCGCATTCTTATAAGACGTGTCATTGTCAATGAAATAAACAATGTTGTTCGTAACAGAGCCTGTGATATAATCACGGCTGCCAGCGGTTATCGTTGGCGAGCCTTCGATTGTCAGCTTCTGTATTCGTCCCGACTCAATCGTGACCATCTCCTTCACCGATGCCGGAAATGTCAGTTCGCTGATGCCCGACATTTGTGCAAATTTCGTTTTTACCGACTTCACCGTGCCGGGGATTACGAGCGACGTCAATTTGCTCTGCCCGGAAAATGCGTTTGCCTTGATTTCAAGCAAACCCTCCGGAAGAACTATCGACGTGTAGTCGAACCAGCCACCCCTCAAGCCATAGACGGTGAACGCTCCATCGCCGAGCGCCGTGACGCGGTAGGTCTGATTGTCGTTGGGGTTTACAACTGTCATCGGCACCACTACATCCATCTTTGTGGGACGCACCATTTCGCCGTCTACCGTATAGTCATACTTCGCCACTTCGACGGTTTTCGCCTCCGCGTCGGTGATGTTGTAACACAGCTCATCAACAACAAAGTCTGACGCCTGTATGCCTGTCGCAACGGCAAGCATTGCTGCCAACAGACAAATTTTAATTCTGATTTTTCGCATAAGATTTGGTTTGTTTTTTCGCTCACAAAAATCGGCATTTTCAAACCTACTGCAAAAAATCAAAGCCGCAAAAATGTTCCTCTCGCGCAATCCGATGTTCCCCTGACGCAATTTGTCGCTATAACATTCTTCCCTTCAACTAATTCACACCTTTATTTTTTTTTGATTTTCATTCCCCTTCACACCATCTTTTCACTGCTTTCCGGAGCGCGGAATCAAACATTTACAGCACACCTGTGCCGTCTGACTCATTGTCTATTTTCTTGACGCCATTGTCAAATTTTTTGACAGTCAGGCATCCCGTCTAAAATCATTACCAATTATGTCTCAACAATTTAACTCTTTTGGCACTATTATAGCACTATTTTTTTACATGAGAATAAAATTTGTCATATCAATGTTTTTGGCGGCGTTGGCAGCCACGGCTCAGACACGGATGTCGGTCGACAGCTGCATGCGCTATGCCGCAAACCACAATCTCGACGTGCGCGCAGCCCGCATTTCGCTAAGCGACAGCCGTCTTGACCAGCAGTCGGCATTGGCAAGCACACTGCCGTCGGTGGGCGCTCAGATAGGCGCACAATTCAGCTTCGGACGCTCCATCGACCCCGCCACCAACACCTACAACAACCTGCGCACATTCGGCAATTCCTACGGGTTGAACATAAGCGTGCCGCTGTTTACCGGTGGAAGTCTTGTAAACGACTTCCGCAGCGCGCGTGCAGCCAAACGCCAGGCGGAGTCGGAAGTCGACGCGCAGCGCGACAACGCCTCTATCGCGGCACTCGACGCCTGCATCAATCTGCTATACTGTCAGGAATTGTCTAAAATTATGGACGCCAAACACCGCGAAAGCCTCGACGCTCTGAAGCAGACTCGCCGCATGAAGGAGCTGGGGCTGAAAAGCGCCGTAGACCTAAGCCAAAGCGAAGCCCAGGAAGCCGACGACGACTATTGCCTCACCTCCGCGCTCGCACAATTGCGTTCTGCCGAACTGAAACTGAAATCGACGATGAATTTTCCGCTCGCCGACAGTCTTTCGGTGGAGATGCCGGCAACAGGGGCGGCTACGGTCAGCAACGGGCTGCTGGCTGCCGACAATCCTCTGTTGCGTCAAGCCGAGGCAAACGTCGAGACTCAACGGCTAAACGCGCTCTCTGCCCGCGGACGGCTGATGCCGTCAATCTTCCTCAACGCCGGCATTTCCGACTACTATTACAGCCATCAGGGTCAGACAAACGAGTCGTTCGGCAGACAGATGGACGTGAACTTCGGACAATACGTCGGTGTGTCGGTAAGCATTCCGCTGTTCAACGGTCTGAGCCGCATCAACGGCTACCGCAAAGCGCGCAACAGATATGTGGCGGCGCAGATTGCATTGGAACGGCAGCGACTGCAACTTGACACCGACTTCTCGCAAGCCGTCATCGACCGCGACAACTTTGCCAAAGAGATTGTGAAGATGGAGCGCAAGGTCGATGCCGACTCGGTGGCATACGCTCTGGCGCGACGCAAATACGACGAGGGACTGATGGACGTGCTCGACCTGCGCAAAAGTGCCGACAATTGGTTTGCATCGCAAGCCGAACTCGTGCGCTGCCGTTTGCTCTTCGACGTGAAACGTCGCCTCGCCAACTATTACATTACAAACAAAATCTTTGACTGACATGGACATACAACTGAAAAAGCGCCGCTTCCCAATAAGCCGCAAAACGATTACAATAATCGCCATTGCCGCCGGAGTGGCTATAGCCGCCGCTATTGTGGTGCTACAAGGCGGAGCGTCGGCAATGAGAGTGGAGAGGGAGTCGCTGCTCATAGGCGACGTGACGCGAGGTCAGTTTGACGACTACGTCCGAATTCTCGGCAAGGTGCAGCCGCTCACATCGATACAGCTGAGCGCCGAGGAGGGAGGCATCGTGGACCGCATTTTCGTAGAAGAGGGCGCAAGAGTGGTGAAAGGACAACCAATAGCACAGCTGCGCAACTCTTCGCTCGACCTTGAGATTCTCAATGCCGAGGCAAACCTCGCCGAGAAACAGAATTTCCTGCGCAACACGCAAGTGACAATGGAGCAGGACAAGCTAAGCAACCGCACAGAAAAACTGCAGCTCGACATCGATGTGCGACAAAAACGACGCACGTTTGAGCAGTACAAACGTCTGCTCGACGAAGACCTGATTTCCAAAGAAGAATATCTGAAGGCACAGGAGGACTTTCAGCTTGCCTCGGAGAAGCGCAAGCTTGTCTGCGAGCGGCTGCGCCAGGACTCCATCTACCGCAGCATCCAGATAAGCCAACTTGAGAGCGACCTTCAAAACATGCGTCTGAGCCTCGACCTTATCCGCCAGCGGCGCGACAAGCTGACCGTATGCGCTTCTGCCGACGGCGAGCTGGGACAGATGTCGCTGGAGCTGGGACAGACCATCGCTTCCGGACAGATGATAGGCCGCATCAACGTGGTGAACGGGCATAAGATGGAAGCCGACATTGACGAGCACTACATCGACCGCATCGCCACCGGGCTGACCGGGACGATGGAGCGTGGCAAATCCACCTATCAAGTGATGGTGGGCAAGGTTTATCCCGACGTGCGCGACTCTAAATTCCGCATCGACATGCAGTTTGTGGGCAACGTTCCTGCAAATATGCGCAACGGGCAGACAAACTATGTCAACCTGCGCCTCGGCGAACCTTCGACGGCGATAATGATTCCTCGCGGATCTTTCTTCACAACAACAGGCGGAAACTGGATTTTCGTGATAGGTAAAGACGGCAAGACTGCCCATCGCCGTTCTGTAAGAATCGGACGGCAGAATCCGAGTTTCTACGAGGTGACCGAGGGGCTGCAGCCGGGCGAGCGCGTTGTGATTGGCGGCTACGACAATTTCGGCGACTGCACAAAACTGATTATTGAATAATACAAAAAACATCCACAGATATGATTATCAAAACAACAAATCTCACAAAGACATTCCGCACAAGCGACATCGAGACTATTGCGGTCAACAACATCTGCCTTGAAATCGAAAATGGCGAATTCGTGGCAATAATGGGTCCTTCGGGATGTGGCAAAACCACATTGCTGAACATTCTCGGACTTCTTGACTCGCCAACTTCCGGCTCTTTTATGCTCAACGGCACAGACGTCGGAACGCTCGGCGAGCGCGACCGCACTCGCCTGCGACGCGGAAAGATTGGATTCGTGTTCCAGAGTTTCAATCTCATCGACGAACTCACTGTGAGGGAAAACATCGAGTTGCCGCTCACTTATATGAAAATTCCATCGGCTGAACGCCGGAAGTTGGTCAACAACATCATGCAACGCATGGAGATAAGCCACCGCGCAAAGCATTTTCCTCACCAGCTGTCGGGCGGACAACAGCAGAGAGTGGCTATTGCACGGGCTGTGGTGAGCCATCCCGACCTCGTGCTTGCCGACGAGCCTACGGGCAACCTTGACTCCAAAAACGGAGCGGAGGTGATGAGAATCCTCAGCGAGCTCAACGCCGCCGGCACCACCATCGTGATGGTAACCCACAACAAGCACGACGCCGAGTATGCCGCGCGTGTGGTGGAGATGCTCGACGGAAAGATTGTGTCGACAATACAAAACAAAAATCTTTAATCTGCGGAGGAATCAGACGATGAAATCACTATTACGCAACCTGATGTTCGTGGCGCGGCGCTACCGCCTGTCGGTGGTGCTCAACCTGCTGGGACTGACAGCGGCATTCATGGTGTTTGTGGCACTGTTGATGCAGATTGACTACGACCGCAGCTACAATGCCGCACTGGCGGATGCCGACCGTATAGCCATGCCTTGCAACATTCCGCCAAAAGACAGCGATTTTGAAAAGTTTTCGGCAATGAGCTTCCCTATAATGGAGCTGATTGGCGGGCAACCGCATGTGGAAAGCTACACCTATATCCTCGGCGACTGCTATGAGGAGACATTCTACATCAACGAGCATTTCTGCTCCGGGACGTTTATGATGTGCGCTCCGAATTTTGCCGACTTCTACAAACTCGACATCGTGGTGGGTGACAAAAAATGCCTCGATGCCAACCAGGTGATGATACCGGAAAGTTTCGCCAAGAAATATTTCGGCGACGCTTCGCCATTGGGCAAAAGCATCAACAAAGCGAAAACATGGATTGTGGGTGCCGTCTACCGCGACATCCACGCCAAAAACACATGGCTGAGGAATCCTGTGCTCAGAGTAATCGACAAATCGTGGTTTGGCGACAATCTGACGAACCCCAACATGAACTCGTTCACAATGTTCATAAAAGCCGACAGAGCGGAGAATTTCCCTGCAATACGGGCGTCGGCCAACAAGCAGTTTGAAGAAATCTGCAAAGGCAACGAGTGGTTTGGCAATACCCGCAAAGAGTTTGTGCTGATTCCGCTGACCGAGACCCACTACAACAGCGATTTCATTCTGGTGGGAGAACAAATAAAAGCGTCAAACGAGAAGATTCTGCTGTCAATAGCCTTGCTGATTCTGCTGATTGCCGCCATCAATTTCGCCAACTTCTCCAACGCGCTGATCCCGATGCGCGTGCGCAGCATAAACACGCAAAAGATTCTCGGAGCCACACAATCGTCGCTGCGCCTGTATCTGACAGCAGAGGCTGCCGGAATCGCTTTTACGGCATTCATAATTGCCGTCGGTGGGTTGTTGCTGCTGTCGCACACGGAGATGAACCAACTGACCGTGGCTGGAATAAATCCTTTCGGCAACCTGCACGTGCTTGGTCTTTCTGCCGCGACGGCGATTGTGGCAGGTGTTCTTGCCGGACTGGCTCCCGCTTGGAGGATCACGTCGTTTGCCCCTGCCGTGGCGCTTAAAGGCAACTTTGGATTGTCGCCAAGAGGCAAGGCTATGCGCACGACGATGATAGGGCTGCAGTTCTTCATCTCGGCTTCGCTGATTGTCAGTGCCCTGCTTATGCAGCGGCAACGCGACTACCTTGTGAACTCCGCCGACTACGGATTTCTGAAGGATGAGCTGATTGTATGCGACATCACCCGCGCCGACATCTCCGAGCCGCAAACCGCCGTCGAGGCTTTGAAACGTCTGCCGATGGTGGCTGATGCTTCGCTGTCGTGGAGTGTGGCTGGGCGCAAAGACAACTCCCAGGGATGGGTGTTCCACAGCGCCGACGGTGATGAGGTGGCGCCACGCACCCTGTTTGCCACCGCCGGCTATTGCAACACAATGGGCATAAAAATCGTCGACGGACGCGACTTCTGCGCCTCCGACACAAATGCCATAATCCTCAACAAGCTGGCTCGCGACAAATACAGCAGCTCTGTCGATGTTGGCAAGTGCCTTATGTTCGGCGGCACGCAGTTTCTAATCGTGGGCATCTGCGACAATGCGAAGTTCTCGTCGCTGCACAGCAAGACGGAGCCTGTAATGATTGTGTTGAGTAAGGACTTTAATTGCGACAACCTGACTGTGCGTGTCAAGAAAGGCGCAAACATGTTTGACGCTGCCTCCAAGATTCGCACGGAATTGACGAAATTCAACGCTGAATACCCTTTCGAGATGCAGTTCTACAACAAGATTCTCGACGACACCTACAAAAACGAGATGCGCCTCACCAATCAGATTTCGGTTTTCTCGCTGCTTGCCATTGCCATCAGCATTATGGGTGTGTTCGGGCTGGTGGTGTTCGACAGCGAGTACCGCCGACGAGAGATTGCCGTGCGCAAAGTGTTCGGCTCGTCGACTGCCGATGTTGTGGCAATGTTCAATCTGAAATACTTAAAGATTCTGGCTGTCAGCTTCATTCCTGCAGTGCCTCTGTCATATTGGTTCGTGAACCGATGGCTTGAGGAGTTTGCATATAGAATCAGCATCGGCTGGATGGTGTATGCCGCCACGTTCATTGCACTTGCCGCACTGACTGCCGCTACTGTCACCTATCAATGCTGGCGCACAGCCAGGTCTAATCCTGTCGACAGCCTGCACGCTGAATAGCTTCCTGAAAATATAAGTTTCCTCAATCCCGGCAGAAAGGCAATTGAATCTTGCCGTTTTTGCCGGGATTTTTCTTAACTTCGCAACACAATGAAAAAGCAAGGCAAAATACTTGTTGTCGACGACAACCGCAACATTCTGTCATCGTTGCGGCTGCTGCTTGACGATGTCTTTGAGGATGTGATGACGCTGCCGTCGCCAAAAACCATGCTGAATGTCTTGGCGCAAGGCGTCGATGCCGTGCTGCTCGACATGAATTTCGTGGCTGGAATCAACAATGGCAACGAGGGTCTGTACTGGCTTCACAAAATCAACGACAAGTTTCCGGATGTGCCTGTTGTGCTGTTTACGGCTTACGCCGATGTGGAGTTGGCGGTGCAGGCGATGAAGGACGGTGCTTTTGATTTCGTGGAAAAGCCGTGGGACAATGCCCGCCTGATCGACACGCTTACGCGCGCGGTTAAATCGCGGCTGGGATCCGCTCCCGCCAATCCAGCACCGACGGAGATGGTCTGGGGACAATCGGAAGCAATGCTGCGACTGAAGACTTTAGTGGAGAAAGTGGCACGCACCGACGCCAATGTGCTGATTACTGGCGAAAACGGTACGGGGAAGGATGTGCTCGCCCATGAGCTTCACCGCCTGTCTGCCCGCGTGGCGAAACCGATGGTGTGTGTCGACATGGGCGCCATTACCGACACGCTGTTTGAAAGCGAGCTGTTTGGCCATGTCAAAGGTGCTTTCACCGACGCCCGGACTGACCGCAAGGGTCTGATTGAGGAGGCCGACGGTGGCACGTTGTTTCTCGACGAGATAGGCAACCTGCCGTTGCACCAGCAGGCAAAACTGCTGACCGTGGTGCAGCGACGCTATGTGCAGCGCGTTGGCAGCAACACGCCTACGACCGTCGACATTCGCCTTGTGTGCGCCACCAACAAGAACCTTCAAAAGATGGTTGCCGACGGATCTTTCCGGGAGGATTTGCTCTACCGCATAAACACCATACAGCTCGAACTGCCGCCGCTGCGCAATCGCCGTGACGACATTCCACTGCTCGCCGACAGCTTTCTTAAATGCTATGCCAGACGCTACGGCAAGGATATATGCCGCTTCTCGACGGAGGCTATGGAGGCGTTGAAGAGCAATGCCTGGCCCGGCAACATCAGGCAGCTGCGCCACGCCGTGGAGAAGGCGGTGATAATCACCGACAATGCGGTTATCGGCTCTGCCGACCTGCAGCTGCCGGTGGCTGACGCGACTTCAGCCGAACCGGAGATTACGATTGAGGCGATGGAACGGAAAATGATATGCGACGCCATTGCGCGCTGCGGAGGCAACCTGTCGCTTGTGGCGACAAGACTCGGCATCAGCCGCCAAACTCTCTACAACAAGATGAAACGCTACGAAATTGAGCCTTGACAATGACCAGGATTCTAAAACATATTGTCTTCGTAGCCGTAATTGCCGGCGCTCTGCTTTTCTCTGCCGGCGCTTCGCCGACGGTTATGGCTGCCGTGGCTGCAGCCGCTGCAATCGGAATAGCGGCTGTCAGGCATGAGCGGCAAAAATACGCTACGCTGCTCGAAGCCATACGCAACAACGATTTCACAATGCGCTTCCAGAAAGGTGACAAGGAAATCAACGCTCTGCTCGACTCTCTGACTGAGATTATAAAGCAGTCTAAGTCGGGCGCCGAGCTGCGCGAACGCTACTACAAGGCAATCATCGACCGGGTCAATGCGGGAATCATTGCAATCGACAGCAATGGCAACGTGCGCATCTGCAACGACAATGCGCTCAAAATGCTCGGAATGAAATATGCCGCCAACACTGCCGCTATAAACCGCTCTTTGCCTGGTTTCGACAATATAATAGCCGACTCTACTGTAGCAGGAACTACAATCTTCGGCTGTGGCAAAGACAAGAACTTGTCGGTAAGCGTGTCGGGATTCGTTCACGATGGCAACACGACGACGGTGTGCGTGCTGACCGACATTCACAATGCGCTGAGCCACAAGGAGGTTGATGCATGGATCAACCTTACAAGGGTGCTTACACACGAGATTATGAACAGCATCGCTCCTATCAACGCCCTGAGCGACAGCCTGCTGCCGACGGCATACGGCACAATGAAAGAAAAAATCGAGGTAATCCGCGACACTTCGGCGTCGCTGATGGCATTCACCGAGACTTTCCGCAAATTCTCTGCCATCCCAAAGCCGCAACGGCAATTGGTCTACGTTGCGGATCTCATATCCGAGGCTACGACTCTGCTCTGCGAGTCAATAGCGAATGCTTCGGTGAAAATACATACGGAAAATGACTTGATTGTCAATGCCGACCGCACGCTGATGGTCCGCGCGCTTGTAAACCTTCTTCACAATGCGGTTGACGCCGGAGCTACAAAAATCGACATCTGTTCTCGCTCGTGCAGCGACGACTCGGTGGTTATCGACATCTCCGACAATGGCTCTCCGATTCCTGAAGAATGCCGCGACCGCATCTTCGTGCCGTTCTTCACCACGAAGCAGAACGGATCGGGCATCGGACTTGCCGTGGCTCGGCGTGTGCTGTCGCTCCACGACGGCGGCATCTCTCTCATTCAGCCCACCGACGCTCCATACACCAAGACGTTCCGAATGTCGCTCCTGTAATTTCCATTTGCTGGGGAAAAATTACGCTAAAATCTTTCATTTAGCCTCTATTTATTCTTTCCACCAACTCAGTAGGTGTCAGTATTTCCATCTTTGAAAAGCCAAACCATTTTTTGCCCAAGTCCTTGATGGATGCTCCAATATGATATACATCATCGTCTATACAAAGAAAGCGGTCATGTGACTGACGGAATATTTCAACATCAATTTGCGCATATTGAGCGTTATGACGGTCAATGTCAAGGTGGAATTGACGGCTTACCTGCTGAGTATAGATAACTGCTGATACATCATTTCCCCTCTTATCAAGCAAAGTCAATACTGTTTCATCCACATAGTTGTCAATAAGAATGATTCTTTTATTCGCACTCTTAATCAAATCAGACACGAAAGTATAGGCATCATAAATTTGCCCACTATAGAATATACCCTGTTTCGGCTTCACATTGCCCTCGTCCAATCTGCGAAACACCTCATCAATTCGCTTATCTGTTTCTTGCTGATGTTGCTGCATTTCGAGTTGGTGATACTCCATCGTTGAAAGGCGTTGGAAAACATCTGCGTTTGTCGTCATGAAACGTCTCATTGCTACAAATGCATCCATGATACGTATGCTCATACGAATTGCTGTTTCACTTCTGAGAACTGTGGAGAGCATAGCCACCCCTTGCTCGGTGAAAACATATGAACAAGCCGTTGAGTGCTTCAAGCTATTGAACCGGTCACTATTTGCGACCAATTCAGCCATTTCTTCTTTAGTCAATTGGAAACGGAAACGCTCAGGAAATCTCTCCATATTCCGTTTTACAGCTTGATTTAGCGTCTTGGTTTCCACCCCATAAAGTTCAGCCAGATCTCTGTCTATCATTATCTGCTTTCCTCGAATTGTTATGATTCGACTTTCTATAGGAGCGGCGACTATAACCTTATTATTCGGTAACCGGTCACAATTTGTGACCGGTTCGACTTTATCTTGATGCCCTGTTTTCTTTGCCATTGTCACATTCTTATTTATGCCACAAATATAATGCCTTATCGTGACAATCCATCATTAGAAAAAGACTTTTTGAATGAAACGAAAATAAAAGCATCATTCTCCTGTAATTTCCATTTGCTGGGGGAAAAAGCTCTGTATTTCGGGTTGTCATTGAAGTAAGATTGTTTATTGTTGTTTGCCAATGATGATGTAACTTTGCATCGTGGTAAATCAATAAAAACAACTATAACATGTATCTCGAAAACATCAATTCTCCTGCCGATGTGAAGAAGTTGTCTGTCGGCGAACTGACGTCTCTATGTGCTGAGATGCGCGAGGCGCTGATTCAGAAACTCAGCGTGCATGGCGGACACGTGGGCCCGAACCTCGGCATGGTGGAGGCCACAGTGGCTATGCATTATGTGATGAACTCGCCGGTGGACAAATTCGTGTTCGACGTGTCTCATCAAAGCTACGCTCACAAGATGCTCACCGGACGCAAAGAGGCATTTACAAACCCGGATTGCTACGACGAGGTGTCGGGCTACACCGAGCCTTCTGAAAGCGTGCACGACCATTTTGTTATCGGACACACCTCGACTTCTGTAAGCCTTGCTTCGGGACTGGCGAAGGCGCGCGACCTGCGCGGCGAGCGGGTTCATGTGGTGGCGGCGATCGGCGACGGCTCGCTAAGCGGCGGTGAGGCGTTTGAGGGACTTGACGTGGCTGCTGAGCTTGGCTCAAACATGATTGTGGTGGTCAACGACAACCAGATGTCGATTGCCGAAAACCACGGCGGTCTTTATCGCAACCTGCAGCTGCTGCGCGAAACCAACGGCGAGGCGTCTTGCAACTTCTTCAAAGCTATGGGCTTCGACTATCTCTATGTGGCTGACGGCAACGACGTCGAGGCGATGATCGAGGCTTTCAGTCGTGTGCGCGACATCGACCATCCCATCGTGCTCCACATAAACACGCTTAAAGGCAAAGGGTATCGGTTTGCCGAGTGCCAGAAGGAACGTTTCCATTGGAGCATGCCGTTCGACATCCCTACCGGAGAACTGAAAAAGCCGGCTGGCGACAAGGGCTATGACACGCTGACTGCTGAGCATCTGCTGTCGCTGATGAAGGCCGACCGGACGGTGGTGGGCATTACGGCCGGCACTCCGGCGGTGTTCGGTTTCACTAAAGACCGACGCGAGCGCGCGGGAAAGCAGTTTATCGACATGGGAATCGCGGAGGAGCAGGCTGTGGCTATGGCTTCGGCGCTTGCAAAAGGCGGGGCGAAACCGGTGTTCGGGGTCTACAGCACGTTCATTCAGCGTGCCTACGACCAGTTGTCGCAGGATCTCTGCATCAACAATAATCCTGCCACGATTCTCGTGTTTTGGGGCAGCCTCGGCGCGATGAACGACGTGACACACCTCTGCCTGTTCGACATCCCACTGATTTCAAACATCCCGAATATGGTCTACCTTGCGCCTACATGCCGCGAGGAATATCTGGCAATGCTCGACTGGAGCATCCAGCAGACTGAGCATCCGGTGGCTATACGTGTGCCTGCCACTGGAGTGGCTGGGTCGCGCAGCGGTGACTTCCCTACCGACTATGAGCCGGAGATGAACCGTTTTGAGATGGCTCACTGCGGCAGCGGTGTGGCAATCATCGGTGTGGGCAATTTCTTTGCTCTTGCCGTGACTGTGGCTGAACAGTTGAAGCAAAGCGGCATCGATGCTACTGTTGTCAACCCTCGTTTCCTCACCGGTCTCGACACGGAGCGTCTTGAAGACCTCCGCGACAGCCATAGCCTGGTGGTGACGCTTGAAGACGGTGTGCTCGACGGCGGATACGGGGAAAAGATAGCCCGCTATTATGGCGAATCGGAGATGCGCGTGATGTGCCGTGGTGTTCGCAAAAAGTTCATCGACCGATACAACGTCGGCGAGGAGTATGCGGCAAACCGTCTGACTCCCGACCAAATCACCGCCGACATCCTTGAAATCCTGAATTGACAAATCATCGCTCTGTCAAAGACAAAAAAAACATCCCGATTGCAGCCGCAACCGGGATGTTTCTATTTATGGGGAAATGACTGTTATTTCACAATCACCTTTACACCGTTTACGATGTAGACACCGCGCTGCAAGCCCTCGATGCGAGTCTTGCCTGCCACGTCGGCACGGCGCACGAGTGAGCCGGCGGCGTTGTAGACGCGTACGGTGGCTTCTGTCGCACTTTCAACGACCACTGCACCAACTGTGCCATAGACACGGAGTCCGTCGGCTGTGAGCATTCCCACGCCTGAGTTCGGAGTCATCTCAATCGGAGTGCCGGTCATGTCGCCCTCTGTGAGGTCGATAGTGTCGAATGTGAAGTCTTCATAGCCTTCCGCTTTGACAACGAGACTGAAAACTGCCAGATCCTTAACCTTGATTTCGAAGCTGCCGTCTGCACCGGTTGTTGCCTCGGCAACCTTGTTTTCACCCTTGTAGAGTGCCACTGACGCGCCGGCGATTGCTGCATGCGACTCGGCGTCGGTAACTGTTCCGCTGAATGTGCGTACCGTCTTCTGCATCTCTACTGTTATGTCGAAGTTGCCCTCGAACGGAACTTCTTCAGAAGAAACCATGTCGTAGCCAGCTGCCTTGAACAGAACGTTGTATGTGCCAAGCTGTTTGAACTTGAGGTCGAACGCTCCGTTTTCATCGGTGGTGCCGGTCATCACGTCGGCGCCGCTCTCCGGGTCGCTTACGTATACCTCAACGCCCTTGATAGGTGCTTTGGTCTCTGCGTCGGTCACAACACCGCTGAACGTGTAGGTCTTGGTCAGCGTGATAGCCAGACCGCTGATGTTGCCGTCGGCGAGTGAGATGGTTTCAGGATGAGTATAAGCGTCGTAAGACGGATGGCTTACTGTAAGAGTATACTCCTTGCCGTATTTGATGACATCCATCGAGAATGCACCCTCGGCGTCGGTCTCGCTGTAGTATTCCACGCCGTCGGCGCTTGCAAGAGTGATGTAGGCGCTTGCCACAGCCTCGCCCTTCTCGTTCTTAACCGCACCGCTCAGCGTCTTGTACGGGCTGACGATGAAGTGTGCCACAGGAAGGCTGATATTGCTGAATGGAGCCGTTGCAAATTTAGTCTCATCATCCTGCTTAGCCTGTTGAGCCTGACCCTCTACATTTTTGTCCACCTCGAACGATGTGCTGTTGTATGCAGTTCCGGCAGAAGTCAAGAAGAGGCGGATGTCGCCACCGTCATAAACAAAGCCATCAGGGAATGTCAAAGTAACAACACTCTTGATGTTCTCAGCAGTGATAGCCTCACTGTGGTCAACCGTCATCTTGTCGGCAACCTGAGTCAAGCCTTCTGTGCTTTCGCCCATGAGAGCAGTGCCCTCAGCCACATTTCCAATCCAAGCATCTACAGAGAATGTGATGTTCTTGGAAGAGTGCGTTCCGAAGAACTGGATTTCGTTGATTTTCGTACCTGCAGGCAAATTGATGAGCGATTTCGGATAGATAATCTCTGTCTTTGAGTACTTGTAGAAGAAGTCGGCAGGACCGGCAGTAGCCGTTTCCGTAGGAGTTCCTACAAGGACTTCAGCGTTGCCCTTCTCCTTGTTTACAGTCACATTTACTGTTTCGCTCGCCGCAGTGCCAGTTTCAGCCGTAAACTTGACGAAAGTCTCGGCAGCGCCGACAGCGTGAGGGATTACAGAGAATTCGAAGTCGTATTCCTTGCTTGCCTCAAGAGCCGGAGTCTCGGCAGTGGCAACGATACCGTCGTTCATCCACAATTCCGCTCTATAAGAGCCAGCCTCTTTAGCCTCGCCGTTCTCAACACGAGCCACAACCTTGTAGACACTGTTTACCTCAGCGTTTTCAGGGATGTCGGCGCTCAGCACGTTAAAGCCCTGAGCCACATTCAAAGCAACATTCTTAACAAAAGAAGTTCCTCCCATATTCACTTTCTCGCGATCAGCGAAGAATCCTTCCTTAGAAACAGTCAGATTATATTCGAGACCGTCTTGAACCACGATGAAGTTGAACTTACCTTCAGCATCAGTAGTGCCAGAATATTCAACATTGTCGCTCACGAGTTTCACCTCGGCGCCTTCAACAACAGCATTGTCGGCTGCAGAAGTAACCACACCGCTGAACACCGAGGCCTCCTTGTCGAAACCGAACACCGTTACAGGGAGCGGTCTCAAAGTCATCGTGCCAGAAAGCGCGCCATCGGCATAGCGGATAGCCGCAAGAGCGGCATGGTCGCCGTCAACCTCGAAGTTGGTTGATGAATACTGCTCTGCCGACGACATAACCGTCACGCGCAAGTTGCCGCCAGTATAGGTAAACGGAGTGTTGAACGTCACCTTGATTACAGGCTGATGGTCACTGCTGCTGCCAATGACAGCCGCTACAGCATAAGTGTCGGCATAAACCTGAGTCATCGACTCCGACTGATACCAATCTTCGATCTTCGGAGAAGTAGCATCAGTGTTCTCCATCCAGATCTTCAAATCAGAAGAGATTTCCATGTTGCGATAAGCGTTCTTATAACCAAGGAACGCGATGCTCTTGAGCTCAGTTCCTGCAGGAATGTTGAGCAAGTCGGCAGGATAGATGATTTCCGACTGCGAGTGGTAGTAGTTGAGTTGCAACGGAGTGTCGTTGGCAGTTGTAGTGCAGTTGCCGACAACAGCCTCGCCTACCACTTCCTCAGCGGCAACAGTGATTGTTGCTGTTCTTTCAATCTGAACACCGCCGTCGACAACCAATTTGGCTGCAAACTCGCCATTCTTGCGCGGAGTGAACTGGAATTCAACACTTGCATATTCACCCGAAGCGATAGCCGGGAGAGCCTTCTCGGCGATCAAGTCCTCACCGATATAGAATTTTGCCGTGCAAACACCTTCCTCGATGTCTTTCTTACCGAAAGAAGCGACGTCGAACGAAACAGTCGAAGCATGGTTGACCATTGCTGTTTCCGGAATCTTCACATTGCCAAGCTCAGCCTCGTAGTCAGGAGTGTCGAGGTATGAACCGCCGATGATGTTGTCCACGCGAGCATAACCAGCCTCGAAAGCGATATACCAGTCACCGGCAGGAATGTTGTCGAGAGTGAACGTCTTGTACATGAAGTTGTCGTAGTATCCGCTAGGATATGTTCCCATAGCGAAGCAGTTTGCATCGTCGGAATTGTCGATGGTGATGTTTTTCACCTGAGTCCAATTCTTGCGGTCTGCAGAATAGTAGACATTGAGCTTCGATGTTTCATTGCGCTTGTTGGCATCGAAAGTCATGTGCTCGCCTTCAGCCAAGCGGATTTTCGGAAGCACGAATTTTGACAATTCCACCTCGTCGCTTGTAGCGGCATATCCGTTCTCGCCATAATAGAAGTTAGACACTTTCCATTGCTTTTGTCCTGAAGACAGTTCGATGTAGGTGCCGGCAGGGAATTTCTGGTCGTTGAAGTTGATGTAAACCTTCGACGGGTCAACAATCTCACCAGTCACAGCCAAAGTGTATACCTCGCCCTGACCGTCGGCAGGAGTGATGACAATGTTGCCAGAACGCTTGCCAACCACAGACGCATCCATAGTCACGGTGAGATAAGCCTTTCCGAGGGCTGCCACTTCATAAGGGAATGTTGCAGCCTCGCCCTTCTCCGTAGCGCTGATTTTATACGAGAATCCTTCAGGAACGCTTACGCTGTTGATTGTCAGCGGAGCGCCGCCCTTGGCATTGCTTATAACGAACACCTTGCTGGTGCTTGCCTGCATCACCTGGAAATCGACAGTAGAGCCGTTCTCCACAACGTGCGACAAGTTGTCCTCCAAAGTAAACACAGGAGCGTGAGGGAACACCTCTATCCAACCTAAATAAGTCGTTACGCCCGAAATATTTTCTTTCAAATGGAAGCCATGACGGTAGTTTTTCGTAACGGCCATCGTTACTGTACCCTCAAGATATTGCGACTCGCCAACGGCAAGAGGGAACGAAACCGGCACCGGCTCGCCCACAGCAACACCGTCAGAGTTGTCATACAAAGACACTGTGTAGCCTTCATCGCCTACAGCCAAGGGAACTTCACCAGAGTTTTTGATTTTGGCTTTGAACTGCACCTGAACATTTCCGTCGGCGTCAGCACAAAGGTCGCCCGAAGAAATCATTGTAGGCGACGAAAGGATTGACATTCCCCTTTTCAGAACGACATCGGCACTCGCTGCCGAGAACTCGTCGAGAAGCACTTGGTCGCCACAGATGCCCAAGCGTGTGCCTGCCGCAACATTAGGGAGCTCCACCTTTGTCCAAGCGTCGGTGCTGAGTGCAGGAACAGTCACCTCATACTTGTCACCCTTAGTCACAGTGCCGTTGGAGGCAACTGTGCAGGTGTAGAATGACACCGAACCTTCAGCAGTGCTCTGCTTCACGTAGATGCTTGCATCTCCGGTGATTGCCGGAGTCACAATCATGTCGGTCATTGTCTGCGAGCTCTCGCCCCAAGAATCATAAAGAGTTTGAGAGCCGACCTTCAAGCATGCGCCGTCATCGCCATAACCGCCCGTTTCCTGAGCGAAGTACTCGACAAACGAAGGCGTGCTCCAAGAGTCGGCCTGAAACCTGTCAACATAGTGCGCCCAACCCGGAGGGGCAAACGACGACACCAATTTTCCCGACCCCAAACCTGAGAAATCATAGGCATAAGGAGTCACCACGTCGGCTCTCGCAACAGAAAAACCTAAAGCGAGAGCCAACATTGTTAATAAATAAGTAAACTTTCTCATAAAAATATATTTAAAGAAATAAATAATTCCTATTACTTCTTTTTTAGATGTGCAAATATAGAAATTTGCTATCAAATTGCCAATTTTTTGCGAATTTTTCTGAAGAAATATTATCACAAATCGCCTTTTTCTGCACAATCATCCGTCTTCGCATAAAAAAATAGACATTTTGCGCCTTCCGCACCTTTCTATTGAATAACCTCGCCTTTTTCAAAGTTTTTGTGTAAGTTTGCAACAGAATTAGCAAACAAGAACATATATGAATCCTATCGTAAGCATCATTATGGGCAGCACATCGGACATGCCAGTGCTCGAGAAAGCCGCCAAACTACTTGATGAATTTGAAATTCCATTTGAAATCAACGCCCTTTCAGCGCACCGCACACCGCAGGAAGTGACCGACTTCGCCAACAACGCCAGCAAGCGCGGGCTGAAAGTGATTATCGCCGCAGCGGGTATGGCCGCGCACCTGCCGGGCGTTATCGCCGCCCAGACCACAGTGCCAGTGATCGGTGTCCCAATCAAGTCCACGCTCGAGGGTATGGACGCCCTGCTCGCAATCGTGCAGATGCCTCCGGGCATCCCAGTGGCAACCGTGGGCATCAACGCCGGTCTCAACGCCGCTATTCTTGCCGTGCAGATGCTGTCACTCACCGACGAGCGCATCGCCGCGCGTTTTGCGGAATACAAGCAGGGTCTTGCCAAGAAAATCGTGAAAGCCAACGAAGACCTTGCCCGCATTTCGTATAAGTTCAAGACAAACTAAGCATCTCCCAGCTATGAACGACTTCAACTACCGTCGCCGTCACTCCTCGACAGTGCAGATAGGCAACGTGCCGCTTGGAGGCGACAATCCGATACGGATACAGTCGATGACATCGACCTCGACGCTCGACACCGACGCCAGCGTGGCGCAATGCCGCCGCATCTTCGACGCAGGCGCCGACTATGTGCGCCTGACCGCACAAGGAGTGCGCGAAGCGCACAATATCGGTGAAATCCGCGCCGCCCTCCATGCCGCAGGCTACACCAAGCCGCTTGTC
>ENA-OPEZ01000212-OPEZ01000212.1-human-gut-metagenome-genome-assembly--contig:-NODE-212-length-18299-cov-1.769678_pt1 | contig 18299 bp, 9 predicted proteins | sample MGYA00241307_ERZ501548 | MGnify/ENA primary metagenome ERZ501548 (study PRJEB25962, sample SAMEA1969296) | human gut metagenome | biome: human gut; feature: human-associated habitat; material: faeces... | reverse complement strand
ATATAAAAGAGGCAGAGCCACGGCTCTGCCTCTTTTATATGCTGCGCCTTGCGCCCCTTGTGTTTGCGTTGTCCACAGGCCAACGCATGGGGTACGGCTGCTGTTTTATTTCACGACCTTAGTCGTCTTGTTGCCTTGCTTTACTATGTAAATGCCGCGTCCCAGGCCTTCGGTGGTGTTGCCCATGTATACTCCGTTTACATCGTATACAGTGGTCGTTTCATCCTTTACGGCTTGTGCGCTTTGTATGCCGGAGGATATGCTGATTTCTGCCTTAGTGAATTCGCTTGCCGTCCAGTCGTTCTTCACTGTCTGCACACCTACCTCATAGTCGCCGTCGGGCACAGAGATGGTGTAAGCCATCTCGGCCGGATTGTCGCTGCGCAGCAGTGCCTGCAGGCTGTGGAACACTTTCAGCTTGCCTGTCACGGGGTCGGCGGGAATGATCATCGACATTGCGCCGGTGGCCTTGTTCTTAACATATACGTTGTAGGCGTTGCCCAGTTCAAACTCGTCGCCGACGAACCTCACTGTCAGCTTGCCGTTTTCTGTCGACTCGGCTTTTACATCTGTCGGTGCGACGGGAGCCTGTATGTTGTCGGTGCACAATCCGTCGTAGTACTCGTAAGCAGTGCTGTTCGAGCCGGCTATGCTGAATCCGTAGCCATCGCCGATGAGGTCGATGGCACCGTCGCCGTTGAGGTCGGCAACCTCATAGGCTCCTCCGTCAAAATGGCGCAGCGTCTGTTGGAGTGAGAACGTGCCGTCGGGGTTCTGGAACTGTATTCGTGTGCCCCACTGCTTGTTGTCTACGTTGGTCCATCCACCGTCGATGATGTCGACAAGCCCGTCGTGGTTGATGTCAACAAGGCGGAGAGTCGACTCGGCCGAGCCGTAAATGCCGTTGCCTGCATCGACAGAGCTGAGTGTGAAGTTGAAGTCGCCGTCGCAATTGTTTAGGAATATGTCGCCGCGCTTGGGGCTGTTGGGTGTCGGGTCGGTGCCGAACGAAACGATGTCGAGCCATCCGTCGTTGTTCACGTCGGCCAATGCGAGGTCGCTCTCGTATACTGGCACGAACGCCTTGCCTTTCAGGTCGAGCTCCTGGAACGTGCCGTCACCGTTGTTCTTGTAAATGTAGAAGCAAGGGCCGTCGTTAGAGTAGCCGCTGGCCACTATGTCGAGCCAGCCGTCATTGTTGAGGTCGCCCATGATGGTGGCACCGTGCGACATTGGCTTTGCTATCATCGTAGGCTTCATGGTGCCCGATTCCACGTCGGCCTCAAACAGGTCTGTGGGCATTGGGTTCTGCTCGTAGGGTATGGGGTTGAACACATGCTGCTCTGTGAAAGTGCCGTCGCCGTTGTTCTTGTAGAGTGCCAGCAGGCGTTTGTATTGCATCACCCGTCCGTCATCGCCATCCTCGGCCCAGCGCTTCATGCACTGAATCAATATGTCTGTATAGCCGTCGTTATTGTAGTCGCCGAACGACAGTGACGAGTTGTTCATGCTCGGCAGGTTCTTCTCGTTGTCGCCGGTGGGGAACGTGCTTATGTCGGCGAACGTGAACTTTCCGCCTTCGTTTTTCATCAGGTAGGTGTAAAAGCCCTTCTGGTCGCCAACATTCTCGGCCGGCTCAAATCCCATCTCGTTTTTGCCGGTGAGGTAGAGGTCGAGCAGCCCGTCGTTGTTGAAGTCAAGCCAGCGCCCGTAGTTGAATGTCGAAGGCGGCAGGCCGAGCAACGACGAATAGTCGCCCTCGGGCGATCTTGCGCCGATATACCTGGACCATGTCCACTTGCCCGGAGCGGTGCTTTGGTAAAGGTAGCCGCTGGTGAGCCAGTTGAGGTCGAGCTTCTCTTTTGTCTCGGGGTCTTCCCATGCCCATTTTGAATCGGCGCCCTCAAATCCTTGGCCACCGTAATAGAAGTCGGGCGTGCCGTCGTTGTTGACGTCGCCTATGATTGGCGTGCTACGGTGAACAGGTGACAGTTCGGCCGACTTCTCTTCGTTCAGCTGGAATACCTGCGCTTGGGCAGACGCTGTTGCCCCGAGCGCCATTGCTATAAGCAATGAGTTTGTCAATGTAGAATGTTTCATAACAATGCTGTTTTATGTTACAATTATTTATACGTTTCAGGTAGTGTACGTTTGGGTTTCTGCTGCAAAGCTATCAAATAAAAGATATATTTGCCGCAACTATTGTTGCGAAAGATGCAAAGGATGTGTCTAAATTCCGATAAAACATATTTGGTAAGACAAATTTTGTATTTCGGGGCTGTTTTTCGGCAATTTGAAGTTGCTGCCGTCTGCCAGCGGTTATGATTTGTGTTGTGGCTGATTCAAGTGTTTGTGGTATGGTGGGGCAGTGGGCAGGCCAGTTACGCGGCCTATGCATTGTCCCTTGGATTGCCCGCAATCATTCGGGCCATATACCTTTGCGCCTTCATAGCGGCTGGCGCCGCAGCGGCGATGCAGGTATATGGCCCGGTCGTTAAGTGAGCAATGGGGGCGGATGTGGTCCGTTGCCGTCAGCGTAAGTTGGGGTGTCTGCCTATCTTGCAAACCACGCCGATATGTCCAAAAGCCTTTGTTTCATGGCCTCGCTGTTGGCATGTTTGGCCGCAACCTTCTCTGCCATTAGTGCAGGGTGGTCATGGCGGTGGTGAGAAATGCGAAGTAGGTCGAAAAACCTGTTGCCTTCGAAGCATGTCTCGGCAGCCATCTCATTGAGTATGGCCTTTTCAACAAAGTCGGTAGTGTCGGCATCTGCCGGAATTACGTATTGCTCCCTGTCCCATACGATGCCAAGGCCAAGACCCCTTGCCGCCGTGCCGATGTTCTGGTCGTATTGTGCGGCTTGGAAATTGATGTATGCCGGATAGCGTTTAACCTCGTTTGAGTCTACCCTGTGCTGTATGGTGTCATACATATTTTTGTTCAGTCCGTACTTGAGAACGGCGAAAGCTGTTGTGGGATAGCCGGCGCGATTGATGGCTTCGGCATATCTAAGGTATATGGTTGACGGGCGCACCATGGCTAGCGACAGCAGGGGGCGTTGTTCGAGCGCGTCGGTGACCGTTCCGCTAAGGTTGTTGTAGAACTTTGTGATTACCATTTCTTGTGGGTTGGCAGCCGGCAGCTGGGCCAGGTCGGCATGCCCGAAGGCATCGGCCGCCAGTGCCCCTGAGGCCATTTCGGCCGCCCCTCGCAAGTCGCCGTTGAAGTAGCGCGATATAGCTTGCCCATTGTCGGTGTGGAAATGCGTCCTCGACATCATCCATTCAGTAAACTGAGCTGCAGGCAACAGGCTTGGTTTATCGCTGTATGTGAGCTTGCGCATCTGGCTGTGTGTGGCACGAAGGTCGGAGTTGAATATCTGTCGGGTGACAACATCGTTTTTGTAGGCCTGCATATTGCCCGTCTGCAAGTTCTGCCTTGTGGCCGACTCCCACGTGTTGGCGTATGTTCTGCTTACCACGATGTTGCGGCTCGCAATGAGGCTGTAATAAGCCTCGGCGGCTTTGTCGTACATATTATTATAAAGGTATAAGTCGCCGAGTAGCATCTTTGTCGGGTAAAACAGTTCTGTAGACGTCCAGTTGTCTATCGTTCCGTAGTCGAGCGGTCGTGCATCGGCTATGGGGCTTATGTCGGCAATGAGTTTCTGTGACAGTTCGTCGATGCCGATGTTTGCGTCAGCCGGAACCATGCTGCCAATCGAAGTCAAAGGCATTGTGAAATAATTTACCCTTCCGAAGATCAGTGCCATCTGCCAGTAAGTGTAAGCTCTGAGCGTCTTAACCTGTGCGTACTCCGGCATCATCACTTTGTTCTGGCCTTCAGTGATGCTGGTGTCCATGCGTGCAATGATATAATTGCAATTGTTTATTATGGAATAAAAGTCGCGGGCAATGGCATAACTGTTGTCTGCCGCAAAGCTGATGTCGTTTATTTCTTTCAGGTCGGTCGATGCATATTCGCGGTCGACAGTCATCAGGTCGCCACGCAACTCGCCCATGATTAATATCCTGTCGGCCACTTGCTGCAACTGAGCCAAAACCCCAATGACAGAGTAAATGGAGTCGTTAGGGTTGTTCAGTTCGTGCTGGTCGTCGTAAGCAATACGGCCGGATTCAGTGTCCATTATGTCCTCGCAGGCTGTGGCACAGCAGATGAGGAATATGCCGCATATTACGTTTATTATATTTTTCATATCGTTTGCTACGTTAAAGGTTAAGTTTTATTCCGAGGTTATACGTGCGGGTCTGTGGCATGAGGCCGGTGTCAATACCCTGGCAAAGAGCTTGCGACCCATAGAAGAACTCGGGATCGGTGCCCAGGTATTTGGTCATTGTGAAGACGTTGGTTACAGATGCCCACACCTGGACGCCTTGGATAAACCTTGGCTTTACTGGCAGGCTGTAGCTTAGGCTTACCTGCTTCAGCTTGAGGTATGACGCATCTTCTATCCAACGGTCGCTGAACCTGCTGTTGCCCATAGGGTCGCCATAGGTGGCCCGTGGAATGTCGGTGGCTTGTCCGTCGCCCGTCCATCGGCGAAGCATGGCTTCACTCTGGTTGTTCAGCGAGCTGCCGTTCTCCATCTGCTTTCGCATGGCGTTGAAAGCGTCGTTGCCCAGCGAATATGTGAATATCGCATCTAAAGAAAGGCGTTTCCAATTGACGTTGAAACCAAACGCGCCATATATGTCGGGGTTGGGGTCGCCGATGATGGTCATGTCATGTTCGTCAATGATGCCGTCGACTTTGATGTCGGCAAAATGCATGTCTCCGGCACCGAATCTCAGGTTGCGTCCGGTATTGTCGACAACAGACAAGTTAGCTTTGCTTGCATCTTCCATGTCAGTAAATACGCCTTCAGACTTGTATCCGTAGAACACACCAAGCGGGTTGCCTTCGGCAGTGAGCATGTTAGCGCCCATGACATTTGTTATGAAGTTGCCGTCGGTCAACCGTTCCACCTCATTCTTATAGTGTCCCATGGTCACATTGGCGTTTAGCTGCCAGTCCTTGGTTTCTACGATCCTGCCGCCAACGCATACTTCAAAGCCGCGGTTTCTCATGCTTCCGTCGTTGGTCCAATAGTTTTGCAGGCCATATTCCTCGCGGAGCTGTTTGCGCACGAGCAGGTCTTTGGTGGTGGAGTCGAAGTAGTCGGCGCGTACAGACAGGCGGTTGTTGAGCAGGAGCATGTCGATTCCGACGGTAAACGTGCCAGTGTGCTCCCATTTCAACTTGTCGTTGCCGATGTTGCTAAGTGCCAAGCCTTTGGCCAGTCCGGCATAGCTTATGGCTTCAAAGTAGGTGCGGGTGGCCGCTGAAGGCAGGTCGTCGTTGCCTGTGATTTCATATCCTGCATGTAGCTTCAGGAAATTGATGCCTTTCACCTTGTGCATGAACTTCTCGTTGGTTACCACCCATGCTGCATTGAACGACGGGAATACGCCCCATGCCACACCTCCGATGTTAAGTCCGCTGCCTGATTTGCGGCCAAATCGACTGTTGGTTTCTATGGCTGTCTGTACGCCGGCAAAATAACGGTTCTTCCAGTCGAAGTCGGCTTGTGCGTACCACGACATGTCACGCCAGTCTTCGTTGACACCATCGATTGTGCGAAGGTTGGCATTGGTTACCGACAGGCTGCGCAAATTGTCGCTGCCTGTGTTGTAGCCTTGCCCGTAATCACTCTCAAACGTGTTGTTGATGAATCTGTAGCCGCCGGTTATCTTGAGGTTTGAAGTATTCGACTTGATGGCATTCCAGTCTGCATGAATGTCTACAGTCAGGGTCGAGTGGCGAGTCATCAGTGAGGCTATGCTGTTGTCTCCTTGGGCATACCAGTCTCCTTGTGCGTTGACAAGCTGTATGGCAGGCAGTCCGAAGTCGGGTGTAAACTTGCTTTCCTTTATTTTGTCCCAAGAGAATCCGACGAGGGCCGACAGCCTTAGGCGGTCGTTGAATGTGTAGGTAGGCGCAAGAGTTGCGGTGAAGCGGTAGTTCTTGTTCTTGCCTTCCGAGTTGTCTGTTACAGCCATTGGGTTGCCAATGCCCAGCTCGTCTACGTCAGCCAGTCGGTCGTACATATTGCCTTGCGAGTCGAATTGGTTGGGGCTGTACAGCGGCGACTTGATGTAAGCCATGTATCTGGGCGATGTCTCACTGAGGATGCCGTCATCAAAAATGTTCCTTGTAACTTGGGCAAATGCTATGTCGGCACGCGTCTTCAGTTGTCTCGTCAGGTTTATGTCACTATTGAAGCGCACGTTGAGCCTGTCGAAATTAGTATTGCGCACGTAGCCGTCATTGTGTGAATAGCCGAGCGAGAAAGAGTAGAGGGCAATCTCATCGCCGCCGCGCACGGATATGCTGTAGTTCTGCGTCATGGCCGTCTGTCCAATCTCGTCGTTCCAGTCGGTGTTGTTGTGGTTGGCGTTATAATACGATTTTGTCGGGTCGTCGTCCATGAACTGGAAGTTTCTGTTCTGTCCTGGCATCCCTCCGATTAGGTCGGTGGCAAGTATACGGTAAGCGTTGGCGTTGAGCATGGGCAACGTCTTGCCTTTTTGCTTTATGCCCATCGACAGGTTTACTTCTATTTCGGTAGCCATGTTGTGGCTGCGTTTGGTGTTTATGATGATGACGCCGCCTGCCGCCTTCGCTCCCCAGACGGCGGTTCCGTTCTTTAGTATCTCAATGCTTTCGATGTCGTCGGGTGAGAGCAGCGACAGGGGATTGCTGAAATACCCTTCGCAAAGCGAGCTTATGTTATTGTCCGACTGCCATATCTGCCCGTCGACAATGAAGAGCGGCTGCGACTTCATGTTGATGCTGTGCATGCCCCTCACAAACATTGCCATGCCGCCGGCATCAATTCCACTGTGGCTTATTGCATTCACGTCGCCAAGCAAGTTCATCTGTATGTTCTCGTCTGCTCCCACGGTTGCCGGGCGCATCGATTGGGTCTTGGCTGTTGTAAAAGCGCTAAGTGAGTGCTCATTATATGCCGGGTTGGCTTTGGTTGTAGGCTGCATCTTGATTGACAGGCTGTTGCGCCCCAATATGGGGACAAGCTGCTGGTCGAACCCTGGAGCCTCGATGCGCAAGATTCCATCCAGCTTGCTGACATTGAGCTCGAAATTACCTTCTTCGTCGCTCATGGCCACATTGTCTGTGCCGATGAGTGTGATGCGGCTGCCTGCAAACTTTTCTCCGGTGTTGCTGTTGGTCACCGTGCCTTTTAGGTTTATCTGTGCAATGGTTGCCAAAGGCAGCGACGAGCAAAACAGAGCTAAGGTTATATATCGTATGTTCATTGGTTGTTGGCTTAATTTATTTCTTAACGGGTTCAAATATTATTCTGTCCAGCCTGAATGTACGTGACAGTTCGCCAGAAGAAAACTCGCGTGACGTTACATTGGTGGCAACGGTCAGCTGGGTGGTCACCGGAAGCATGCTCGGGTCGTGGGCCTTGTCCATAAGCCATAGGCGGTCGGTGGTGTTGCTAACGGGGAGCTCCAGCTCTTCGAAAGCGAGCATCTTGACAGGTTTTGAGCCCGAGGTGAGCAGTGTGCGGCTGTTGTTTCGCTTTGATGTTGAGCGGCCGTTGCTGTTCATGTATGCGACGGTGAACGTGATTCGCGTAGAGTCAAGTTCTGCGGTTGGCCCTTCAACAGTTGCTGGCAGGAACACGGCGTATACATTATACTTGCCGGCAAGAGTGTTTGGGATGTCGAATATCACGGTAGGGTTGGTCGACGTGGATATCGGCATCACCTCAATGTACGAGTCGCTGCTAACGCCGCTTACAATGCTGGCGGCAGTTACATTGCGCATATATACTGATGTCAGCGTGTTGTTATATGTACGTCCGTTCTGCTGTTCGGCTTCCACGCTTATCGGTTTGTTCCACGTCTCGCTGTTGTCGTAGTTGAGTGTGGTGGCGGTAAACAGCATTCCGTTTGAAGCCGACAGTTCTTGGGTTCCGGAAATCAAGTCGGCAGGAGAGTGGATTACGCTTCCTGTTGTCGACACAATGGAGTCGGCCCCGGCAATGCTTCCTCTGTACACGAGGTCATTGACGATTGCTAGTTTTGTGCGTATGGCTTGTATTGAGTCGGCCACGTGTGCATTTGTATCATACACCTTGAACGAAGGGGCGATGCGTTCGTAGGCTGCGGCCCAAGCCTCGTTGGTCGGCACGACCATCGAGTACAACGAGTCTTCGCTTTTGATGTGTCCGATGCCGTATGCCTTGTCTTCAAGCAGCCTGTTGTAGCTAACCATCACAGAGTCAAAGACAGGGCGTCCGTTGTCGTCGATATCAATCTCTGTGCTGGCATCAGGGTCGAATCGAACCTCATCAAATGAATGTATGAACTCATAGAGTGCTGACATTTCGCTGCTGGCCTCAATGTGCTCATAGATATTGTTGGCGTATGGTATTTGAGCATTGCTTAGCTTGTGGACGAGGCCGTTGGTTGCCTTGATGTCATGTTGTGCCATGGTGCATCCGCCAAACATATCACTGCTGTTGAAATAATATATCTTGCCATTGAGCATCCTGACGCTTGTCGTCACAGGGGTCGACGATGGGTAAGTCTGCCTTGCTATGTGATTGCTTACCATTCTCCTTATTGAAGCCATGTCGGCATTTGCGTCCGGGCCCATGGCGTCGGCTGGCGGGGCAAACACCGTGAACGATTGGCTAGAGGAAAGCAGGTCGGCATATCCTGATTTACTGATGAGACCGGCAAATGCCTTGGTCGCATCATCTTGTTCAAGCAGTTGCATTACGGTGAGTCCCGAGCCTTGGACAGGACCTTCCTCATAATGGTCGGCCCATTCTGTACATCCCGTAATGGCAACCGAGATTAATATTGTTGAAAATAACTTCTTCATGTTTTATTAGTCTTTGTCTTCTGTATCAATGATGCTTGTGGGAACGTATTCAAGGTAGTCGAAGTGGAACTCGCCGTTTTCCGACTCAATGTTCTTGACACGGAAATAGTGGGGGCCATATTCTTGGAACGTGAATGTACCTACAATGAAGCGCAGGGCGCTGATCTGTTGGCGCAAGGTCTTTTGTCCGTTAGGGCTGTATACCGAGTTCGGGCCTTTCATATATCCACGGTTGCGCATCATCTTGTCGTTTTCAGCCCCGTTGTCTGTTGTCTGGTCGTCGCTGACCCAGCCAATTTGCGGTTGCTCTCCCGTGTAATTGAAACTCACCGGTATGCCAATGATGCCGCCGTCTACGAAGAGCTGTGCTATCCCTCCCCATGAGCGGGCAGAGTATCCGAGGCGAATCTCATAAGTTCCCGGTGGAACAGGCAGCATGCGCACTACCACGTCATACCAACCGCGTACCGATATCTCGTCTGCCTGGTAGTTGCTCCATGTGTCTGAAGCCCACATGATAAACTTGGATGCGTCGTTGAACTTGATGTAGTCTCCGCAATAGTCGGGTGACATGGTGTAACCACCGAAGCCATCAAGATTGGTCAGCTTCCACCTGATGTTGTTGTTGGTCAGTTGCGGTGCAATCGAGTACGCGTCGAACCGGATGCGTTTGTTCAGCACGTCACTTACCATCACATCCTCGTCGTATACAAGCATGTTGGTCAGAGAATGGATGAAGCCGTTCATCCCGTCTATGTTTGAGGCACTCTCGTTGATGCCCACATATTTTCCGTTGCTCTGTTCGTTGATGTGGTTTCCTGCCTTTATCTCCATCAATCTGTTTTCGAGCATTGTCTCGTAATACTCATATCTTTTGTCCATATAATAAGAAGATGTGCAGGGTCCGCTGTATATGAACGAATTGGTAGACATCTGCCGGTTGAGCATATGGTAAGATATGAATTTGTTGAGAGCGTTGTTGCGGCTTGTCGGCTTGTCGGCGTCTTGTGTGCCGTAATACTTCCGAGCATATTTTATCAAGTCGTCGATGCCGTGTATTCCCGATGCCTCCATCACAGAGTTTGGCTCGGCAAACATGGTGTAGCCCAGGCGGCGTTGCTGCAATGGCTTCATGGTGTAGCCGAGGATGTTGACGTACTCAGTAGAGTAGGGGCTTTCATAGCTCATGTCGTAGGTCTCGGTGATAGAGTCGTTAAGGTGGGTCAGGCGCAGAGCTTCGGCGAAGTAGCTGTATTCCGGCATTCCGTTGAGAATGCTTCCTAGAGTCTCTTCGCTGGGAACGAGTACGTGGTCGATGACGTGAATCACCCCGTTGTGCACTTCGATGTCTGGCATGATTATTTCCGACTGTTTGTTCACCATTATCGAGTTGCGTCCTTGGCCGTTGGCTATATATGATATTATCATATATCTGTTGTTCATGTTAGATGTGCCTAACGCTCCTTCTGTGAAGTCTTTCGTCTTGTAGTCAATGGTGGTCGAGCGTATTATGTGGTTGTACACAATCTCTTTCTTCTCTTTGGCCGTCAGTTGTTCCATCGAGGTATTATGTTCCTTGAAGTATGCATCAAATGCCTCGTTTGTAGGTATGAATGCCGTATAGTGTCCGTGTGGCCAGCAACGACTCTTCGCCGGCGTCTTTCACAACCTGCGTGAATACCGAGAACGAGTCGGGCCTGTTTTCGATGTATGTTGCCACTGTCTCTCCCTTGAATGTATAGTAGCTGTCGCCCGAAAGGTCGTCACTGTCGCAACAGCACATTATAAACACTGCCAATGGCGCCAGAAGAGAAAATATGAATCTTTTCATTGCTTTTTGCTTTTTCGGTTGGTTTATTAAGTCAATTCCTGTCAATGTCGCCCGTAGTTGCATAGAACGGGTTTTGCTTAAGAAGTTTGTTAACCTTCAGTTCGTCGCGGTTTACGGGCAGGTATAATGCGTTGAGAGTGTTGAGCCTTGTCATTACGGTTGCCTGGTCTTGGCTTTCATACTTTCTTAGCAGATAAGTCGACACTATGTTGTTAAGGTCGCCGTGGCGCCTTACGCGTCGCAATATGTCAAAGTATCGCTTGCCTTCGAACAGGAACTCGCGTTGGCGTTCGTCGAACACCAGGTTGCGCATCAACTCCTGGGAGTTATAGTTCTGCAACTTCAGCGAGCCAGTGCCGCGTGACGGATTGGCTCTGTCGTATGTGTTGCTTACCAGTCGTATTGCTTTCTCGAGGTCACCACCTGCATTACGCTCCACCAGTGCTTCGGCTTCCATCAGATAAACGTCAGCCAGGCGGTAGATAATCCAGTCCTGAGTGTTTTGGTTTACTATGTAGTCTGAGGCGCTCACTTGGTTGCCGCTGCTCTCCAGTCGGTAGGTAACATACTTGCGGATAGGTATGAAAGCCGCCGACGAGCTGCCGTAGAAGGCGTCGTACTGCCTGATGTCGCTTCCGTCGAATAGCTGGTATTCGCCGAAGTCGAGCGATGACAGGTGGTTGACGCTCGAGCGCCCTCCTGTTGTTCCGTACATCTCATTGACAACATAGTTTGGCGTGTATGTGTCGAACTGCAGTTCAAAAATGCTTTCGCTCGAATTGCCTGCCCCGAAAACCTGCTGGTTGTAGCGTGTTGACGGTTCAAGTTGCAGAGGGTTTGATTGCGTTTGCTGTATCCGTTCGCACATCCCGATGCACTTGTCGTACTCATTACGCCATAAATACATGTCGGCCATAAGCGCCCACATAGCCTTTTGGGTTATTCTCCCCTTTGTGTCGCCCGTGTTAGAATACACAGCCTTGGCGTAATTGTCGCTTATGCTTTCCAGTTCGCCGAGCAGTTCGTCGATAATGTCGTCACCGTCGGTTTGTGCCAGCTGGAACGGACGTGTATCGTCTTTGTATGACAGAGTGGTGAATGGCACATCCTTGAACGTCCGCACCAGGTAGAAGTAGCATAGGGCGCGCAGCGTGATGGCCTCGGCCTGATACGCCCTCAGTTCACCGGCTTTGAAGTTAGGGTCGCTTTGTTGCACGGCAGGAGCTTTTTCAAGCACTGTGTTGCAATAGTTGATAACCCTATACACTGGTTCCCATTTTGTATATCCATTGCTTGCATCGACATTGGCCGTCAGAATGTAGTAAATGTCGTTGCTGACATTAAGGCCGGTCAGCACGTTGTCAGAGCGCACTTCGCCCCAAACTATAAGCCGTTCCATCATGTCGGGTTCGAGAAAAGCGCGATAGCAGGCCGCCACAGCACTTTCCACGTCGCTTTTCGATTGCCAGAAGTCGTTGCTTACCAGTTCGGTCTGTGGCTTGATGTCAAACCATTCTTCGCACGAGCTGAGGCCGCAGGCGATGCACAATGCGCATATTATCTTTTTCATGTTTTGTCTTCTTTATAGTCCGATAGTTATACCAAAGGTGAAATACTTCGAGCGTGGTGTTTTCGACCAGTCGGCGCAGATGCCCTTGTCGTCATAGCCTACCTCGGGGTCGACGCCCGAATACTTTGTCCATGTTAGGATATTGTTCAGCGTGAAGTAGAGCGAGGCAGTGTTCAGGCCTATCTTCTTTATTGTCTTCGGGTCGAACTGGTAGTTCAGTGTCAGCTGTTTCCATCGCAGGAATGAGCCGTCTTCAACGAACCTATCGCTCCCCATCCAGTTGCGCCCGTCTTGGTATAGGGCCCTTGGCATGTTGGTTATGTCACCGTCTTTGCGCCAGCGCCAGTTCACCGATACGCATTGGTTGTCATTGGTGTACATGTTCTCGGCATTCATACGTGCGTAATTGATTACCTTGTTGCCATAACGGAAGTTGAAGAAGCACGTCAATGACAGGCGTCGGTTGTACCTGATGGTGAATCCGAAGCCGCCGTTGAGTTTCGGGTTGCAGTTGCCAAGGTAGACAACGTCAAGTTCGTCGATGGTGCCGTCTTTGTTTACATCTTCATATATGGCGTCGCAACCTCGGAACCTCCGTGAGTTGGTGGTGCCGTATGCAAAGTACATCGGCACAGGTTCGCCATAGCTGTCAAACACCACGTTGCCGTTTTTGTCGCGTACCACAGGGGCGTTGGGGCCACTCACTCCTGGCACTTCTTTCTCGCTGTACTTGTCGTACTGGTAGACACCCAGCGACCGTAGCCCGTAGATAGACCCGAACGAGTTGTTGGTCTGCACTCGGGTCAGGTAGTTGCCGTTGTTATAGTCGAACTCTCCGTTGTATGAGTCGAGAACATTTTCGTCGAGCGCCCTGATTGTGTTCTTGTTGTTCGAGAGGTTCGCGTTCAGGTCGATAGTGAACTTGCCTATGTTTATCAGGTTATTCGTGTTCACGTTAAGTTCCCAGCCGTCGTTGTCCATGGTGCCGGCGTTGATATAGCTTAGCGATCCGAAGCCTGTCGACGAAGGTATGCGCTGGTCTTTGAATAGCATGTCTTCAGTTCGGCGGTGGTATACGTTGAGGTCGAGGTAGAAACGGTCGTCTAACAGTCCGAGGTTTAATCCCAGGTTAACGCTTGTCGAGCGTTCCCACTTTAGGTTGGTCAGCTCTATTGAGCTTGGCTTGATGGTCGGCGTACCGTTGTAGTTGTTGCCACCCGTGCTCCACGACCCGTTGTATCGGGCGAAGTACAGGTATTCCCTGTCGGGCATGTTGCCTGTGATGCCCCATCCGGCCCTGAGCGAAAGCTCTGACAGCCACTTTTGGAATGACGACATAAACTTCTCGTCGCTTACTATCCATTTGCCCGATACCGACGGGAATGAGCCCCAGCGGTTGCCCGGGCCGAAGCGTGTCGAGCCGTCCCATCTTATGGTTGCATCGAGTATATACCTGCCTTTGTAGGCGTAGTGCAAGCGTCCCAGCACAGCCATCGAGCGCCATTGTCCGAGTTCGGAGTTGAGGTTGTTGATGTTTCCCCCGGCCGTTGCGTCCGTTATGCTTTCAGACGGCGAGCCATAGGTTGTGAACTGCTGGTTCTGAGAGTTGCCGCTTGTCATCTGCCATGAGCCGTATAGCATCAGCGAGTGGTCGGCCCCAAGGTCGGGCATCCATGTTATGTTTTGGTCTGTCATTATGGTCAGGCCTTCGTTTTCTTGCTCTTCGCTGCGGTTTATCCATTCGTTAAGCCATGTCTTCGGCACTATTTCCTTTGGCAGGAAACGTTTTATCTTGTAGTTCTCAATGTCGAAAGTAACATATCCGTTATACCTCAGTCGCTGGTTGTCGGTGGGTTCGATGAAGTCATATTGTATGCGCAGCGTGGGTATGACGCGCATGTTTTTCTGTACGTTCCTGGCCAGGTGGGCCACAGCAACGGGGTTTAGCAGGTCTTGCTGTGACGAGGCGAGGTTCGATGTTGGCAGTATGTTGTAATACACGTCAGTATCGTTGCCGTTGGCGTCTTGCCTGTAGATGCCCACGTTGGGCAGCTTTCTGTAAGCCACGTCGAGCAGTCCCATCGTCTTGTAGCTGTCGTAAGGGTCTTGTTGTTCGTAGTTTCGGTTGTTGTTGGTGTATGTCATCGAGAAGTCCGAGGTGAACTTAAGCCTGTCGCTCACCTGGTATTCCAAGTTCATGCGTGTCGACAGCCGGTCGAGCTTCTGCTCTATCACCGTTCCGGTCTGGCTGTAGTATCCTATCGACGCGCGGAACTTGGCTTTCTCGCCTCCTCCGCTAATGGCGAGCGTGTGGTCGTGTGTCCACCCGAACTGCGACACCTCCTTCACCCAGTCGGTGTTGTTGTTGTACTGCTCGTATTCAGAGAAGTTTTGGTCGTAGTTAAACTCCGGTATGTTGCTTTCGTTTTCGTCCTGGTTGCGGTTGAAGTAAGCCTGCTTCATGAGCATTGTGTAGTCGTCGCCGTTGAGCATTTCCATGCCTTTGGGTTGCCACGAGCCCGACAGACGGTACGAATAAGTCACACGCGTAGGGCCGGTGACGCCTTTCTTCGTCTTTATCGATATGATGCCGTTTGCGCCGCGTGCTCCCCATATTGCGCACGCAGCTCCGTCTTTCAGCACCGTTATTTCCTCAATGTCGTCGGGCGATATGCTCAGCAGGGTGGCAAAGTCATCGTTAGACGCAGTGTTGTAGTCGAACGATGCGTCAACCTGGCTGTCGAACGGAATGTCGTTGAGAAGGATTAGCGGTTCGGAGTTAGAGTTTATCGACGTTGTTCCTCTCACCCTCAACGAGCTGCCGCTGCCAAGGTCGCCGGAGTTGCCCACAATGTCGAGGCCCGCTATTCGGCCCTGCAGGGCTTCGTCAACCGATGCCACAGACATGCCTTCAAACGTCTTCATCGAAATAGTTTGCTGTGCTCCCGAAATCTCTCTTACCGGTATGCTGAACCCGCCTTCGCTGGTGCGTTTCCTGCCTTTCACCTGCACCTCGGCAATGGTCTGGCTGTCGTCGTTGAGTTTTATGTCGAAGCGCCGGCGCGCCTTTATGGGCAGTGTCTGCGGCTTGCAGCCCACGTATGTCACCTTCAGTGAGTTGTCGGGGTTCTTCAGTTGCAGCGAGAAGTTGCCGTTGATGTCGGTGACTGCCGACGACACAATGCGGCCTCCCTTGTCTTGCTCCACCACGGTGGCTCCTATGCACTCGCCGTCGGTGGTGGTCACTTTTCCTGTTATCATCACTCCCTGCGCCTGTGCGGCCAAGGCCGTGACAGCCAGTAACATGATTGTCAATATTTTCTTTTTCATATTATTATTCTGGTATTAATGCTCGGTCTACCAAGTGAATGACTGATTGCGACGAGGAAACCAGCTGCGTGGCTGTTCGGTAGTCGTTGCTGTTAACGATGATGTCGCGGCTTTGCAGGTTGTACAGCCCGGCTGTCTTCACCACATGGGCCACGTTGCCCTTGCTGTCGGTGATGCTCAGGTTCTGCCCGTTGCTGCTGATGTCTATTTTCTGGAATCGTCCGCTGTTTGAGCGTGCCGCCGTTTCAAACGTGCGCGTGCCAAAGGGCTGCGAGTCGACGTAGGTAGAGTTGTCCACGAAATGGTATTTCAGGAAGCGTATGAGCCTCAGGGCCCATTGGTGCTGTGTCTTTGTGTCGGTCTGTTCGGCTATCTCGTTCCAGGTGTGCAGTGTAGGGTCTTTGGCAAACGCCTCGTCGACGGCCTCGTTGGTAGGCACGAACACTGTATATTGGAAGTTTCCGAACGAGCTGACCACATTGCCGAGTCCTGACGACGACGACGTGGTGTTGAGCGAGAAAATGCTTTTAATCTCAGGGTCGTCCTCGAATATGCGGAAAATCATGTCGTTGCCGTTGAGCAGTTCGAAGAACTTGGAAAACTCCTTGTGTGCCTGCATGTTGGCGTATACAGAGTTTACAGGGTCGTGAATCATGCGGTCTATGACATAGCAGCGGCCGTTGTCGGCGTCATAGCGGCTTACCTGCCTTGCGGCAGGCATGCCCTGCTCGATGTCGCCGCCGCCGCTCACGGTCATGTTGGCACCCGTGCCGCTGACGCGTATCGTGCTCCCGCCCTTCGACTGGTAGAAGTGGTGCGAGCCGTCGTCAACAAAGCCGCTCATTGTGCCGTCTTCGGCTTTCTCGCCAACTATGATGTGGCAGTCGCAGATGTCGTAGAGCCTGTTGCGCAGTATGGCGGCATCTTCAATCGTGCGCTTGTATTCTCCCTTAGAGCCGTCGTCGTTCACCGAGTATACATCGGCCGTCACGGGTTGGTCTTTGGTGTCGTCGTAGCGGAAAGCCCATATCTCCCTCTGGCTGCGCCCCTTGGCCCAGCTCAGCGGGTCGCGGTAGTTTTCAAGTGCCTCGTCGGTTGGCACGAGCAGGTTGTACATGTTCTCCATAGAGCGCAGGTACAGATAGAACTTCATGTCGCGGTCTTGCAGTGCCCAGTTCATTATCTTCGTCTTCGCGTTGGTCATCACCGATGCGTATACGCTTTGGTAGTCGATGGGCGGGTAAACCTTGTTGGTAACATATACAATGCCGTTGCCGCAGACATAAGATTTAAGGATGTCTCCTTTGTCGACGTGCATTGCAAACGACGATTCGTCGTTCATGCTGCCCCACATAGACGGCAATGACGACATGAACGACTTCTTCTGGTGGTTTTTCACAAACATGGCCAGCAGCTGGGTGGGCACGTTGTCCCATGTGCCGTAGGCATCTTTAAGGTAAGAGCCTTTGCCGCCGTTGATGTATTCGTCCATTGCACGGTCGGTGGGAACGAACATGACACCCATGTCTTGCATCGACGAGTAACTGTTGTCGGCCGGGTCATAGTACAACAGCCCGTAGCTTGTCATGTCGTTGTCGGCCGGGTCGAGGGGAGAAGACTCCGTGAAGTACCTCTTCACGAATATGGAGTCGGTTATCAGCGGGTGGCTTGCGTCGCTGCCGTCATACAGTTGGTGTACGGCATCTGTCTGCCTGCTGCTGTAGAACGGGGCCGAGAACCGCTCCATTAGCCGTGCAAACTCGTCGGTCTGCCCGTTGTGGTTGATGACATAGCTCATCGGTGAGTTGGGCGTGAGTACGTCGGAAACCACGTGCACGTAGCCATTCTTGCATGTGATGTCTTTTTGTTCCACGCGCGAACCATTGATATATACGTCTTGGTTGCTATACCGGCTGCCCAGTATGAGCGTCATGTCTTCGTCGGGTATTTTGTTGGCGGCTGTGTGTTGCGGTGTGAAGTGCACCATGTAAGTGTCGCCGTTGTCGGCCAGCATCACCCCCTTCTTGCTGTACTTCGTCCAGAATGGCGCTTCGAGCTGCCTTGCGTCGGTGCACCTCTGTATGCTGTCAAGGTAAGAGTACTGTGTGGCCCTGCGCACGGCTGTGCCCTCGCCGCTTTGGTTTTCGGCGTCGCTGGTGTTGGCCAGCATGTATGCCAGATAGGCCATGTTTATCGTGCTGGCATTGAGCAGGCTTCGCTTCTGTGCCGGCGTGAGTTGTTCGTAGGACGTCACTCCGTAGGGGTTGCCTCCGTCGAAGAAACGTTGCCAGGCATCGTCGCGGGCCGGGAATACCGTCTTTGAGCCGGTAAGCTTCAGCACCTGTTGGTAGTTCAGGTCGTCGACCAGTCTCAGGTAGGTTTTGAAATTGCCCTCTTGCTGCAGATAGTCATAGATGCTTGCTCCGAGGAAGTCGGGTTCTTTGTCCTCGTATTCGTAATTGTCAGAGCACGAGGCAAGCCCCAGTCCCGCGGCCATTAGCATTCCGGCCACTGTGGCCGACCATCGCAAAGGGCGAGAATATTGATATCTTTTCATATAAAAAAGGTTAGTTATCTAAAACTTTCGACAAAAGTAATACATATTATGTATAGGCGTGATAATGATTCGCGCCAGAAAATATAATG
>ENA-OPEZ01000199-OPEZ01000199.1-human-gut-metagenome-genome-assembly--contig:-NODE-199-length-19092-cov-1.813836_pt1 | contig 19092 bp, 23 predicted proteins | sample MGYA00241307_ERZ501548 | MGnify/ENA primary metagenome ERZ501548 (study PRJEB25962, sample SAMEA1969296) | human gut metagenome | biome: human gut; feature: human-associated habitat; material: faeces... | reverse complement strand
TGCGTGCGCTTCTAGAACAGGCAGACTCTCAAGCTCGAGACCTTAACTAGAGGACAGGGTCTCATTAAAACCATGTGAACTCAGGGGAAGCCCAGAACGGGTAATCCTGAACCAAACTTTTCAATCCACCATAAGAGGTGCATATGAACAACGAAATCAAATTCTATTACGAAAACACTGAACTCACGCAACAGCAGATTGCCAATAGACTTGGCATTCATTGGAAGCGTGTGTTCAACTACATTAAGAACAATTACTCTGTAGAGTACCGCAAATCTCGTAAAGCGAAATGCTACAGGAACAGCAAGCTAGGTGAAAAGAACCCTATGCTTGGTAAAAAGGGTATCGAACACCCCAACTACAAGGGTAAAGTGAGCGATGGTAAAGGCTACCTTATGATCCTTAAGCCTGAATGGTACACAGGACGCAAAGGTTGCAAGCACATCTTCATGCACCACTACGTGGTGTGTAAAGAGATGGGACTCACTCAAATCCCCAAGGGATGGACAGTGCATCACTGTGATAAGAACCCTTTGAACAATGAATTTGATAACTTGGTCTTAATCACACTTGGAGATCACATGAAACTCCATGCTATGATGAAGAAAGAAGGCGCAACGACTATCTCGAAAGAGAGTACACTCAAGTGGGTGGAAGCGCATGGCACGCCTTGGCGTGATGATATAGTCTGATCTCTATAGGAATATAGAGCTGTCGAAAGACGGGGAGAGATTAACGACCTCTCCTGAACATAAATGAACCTCCAGAACCTACCTAGAGATGGTACGAGCAGAGTTAAAGAGATGTTCTCAAGTCGATTTGGAGACCATGGAAGATGTGTTGAAGTCGACTATTCCGCCCTCGAAGTCGTAACGCTAGCTGCTGCCAGTAATGACAAGAACTTGATTGAACAGCTTGAGAAAGGCACAGACATGCACTGCTATAGACTAGCAGGTGCATTGAATGAGCCTTATGAAGAGGTGTACAAGAAGTGTCATGAGGAGGATCATCCTGACCACAAGAAGTACAAAGAACTCAGAACGGCAATCAAACCAAGAGCCTTCGCTGCTCAGTACGGAGCCTCTGCAGGGGGTATCTCCTTTGCAACAGGCTGTACGCTACAAGAAGCAGAGAAGTTCCTCGAAACTGAAGCTAAACTCTTTCCTGAGAGTAGAGCATTTAAGGACAAGGTTCGTTCAATGGTTGAACAGACAGGCTTGTTACCTGAAGCCATTGAGCGAGAACTTGATCCTGCGACAAATTCATGGTATGTATTCCGAAGGGGATACTACAAAGCGCCTGGGGGTACAGAATACTCCTTCAGGCAAAGAAAACAATGGAAAGATCACAAAGAAGTCCTAGACTATAAGGACACTGAGATCAGCAACTATCCTATCCAAGGCGAAGGTGCGTTCATCGTACAGACAGCCTGTGCTAGGATCATTAGATGGTTGATTAAAGAGAACTTCTTTGATGGATCTATCCTACCGATTAACACTGTTCATGACGCTGTGTACATTGACTGCAAGACTGAAGACCTCGCTAGACGAGGAGGCAAGGCAGTAGCATGGATCATGGGCACTACACCTAAATACATTGCACAGAACATCCCAGCGTACAAGGCATGGATGTACGACGAAGTACCATTCCCTGCTGTACCCGAAATGGGATACAACCTCTTTGACAAGACCCACGTAGAATAAGGACTAACTATGCTTTCCGCTATTAAGAACATTGCAAACGAAACCACGACTGACCTCGACATGAGCACCGCCTCCAAGGGTGGTGAGAAGTACCTGCTTCCTGTTGGTACTGCCCTCGGTCGACTTGTTGAGTACATTGAATTCGGCAAACAGCCGCAGGAATTCAAGGGTGAAAAGAAGGATCCCGCCATGGAGATCCAGATTGGCTTTGCCCTGTATGGTGAAGGCTATCAGAAGGAAGACGGCTCTCCGCGTATGATCAGTACGTACCGCATGAAGCTCTCGAACAACGAGAAGAGCAAGTCTTTCAAGCTCTTTAGCCGAATGAACGCCAAGAAGACTGCCAAGAACTTCGCACAGCTCCTTGGTGAACCGTTCCTTGTGCCGATCATCCATAGCACTAATGGCAAGGGCACGTATGCTCGTATCGACCTTGACAACATTAGCTATGCCCTTGATCCGATTCGTCGTACTGAGTATCCTGTTCCTATGCCTAACGAAGATGTCTATCGTGTCTTCCTGTGGAACCATCCGACGAAGGAGATGTGGGATTCGATCTACATTGAGAAGAACAACTTCCTTCAGGAGACGTGCCTCTCTGCTACTGACTATCCTAACAGCAAGCTCGAACAGCTTCTGAAGGGTTCTGTCCCTTCTCTTGAAGCCGCTCCTGATGAGAACTTCGACGAAGTGCCGTTCTAATGAAACTCAGGGATGTACAGATCCCTGATACCGATCAATTCAAGCCTAGCATGGACCGTGTCCTCATCATGGATGGGGATGCGGCATGCTATGAGGCGGCTTCTAAGTACGTAAAGTTGGATACAGCTATTCGATGCGTACACATGAAGATTCTTGAAGCTATGTTTCTTACGAACTGCAAGAAGGCTAGAGTCCATATCACGCCTGCAGGTTGTTTGAAAGCAGGTAGAATGAACTTGATTGGTGTAAAGCCTTATCAGGGTAATCGTAAGGACAAGAAGAAGCCTGAGTTGTTGGAAGCTCTCAGGCAGAATATCTCGGCATTGCTCAATGACAAGAACATTGAGGTGTTTGCTCATTATGATATTGAGGCTGATGATGCAGTGGTTATCGACAGTTATTACTACCGCAACAAAGGACTTGTGTACAGTCCTGACAAAGATCTTAGAATGGTTGTGTATCCTCTGTATGATTTGGATACTGGCAGGGTTTGTACTATTGCTGACCCTTTTGGTGATATTAGCATCACCAGCACTGAGTCTGGTCTTCCTCATCCAAGGGGGCAAGGACTGAAGTTCTTCTGGTGGCAGATGCTCATGGGAGATACTGCCGATAACATTCGAGGCTTGGATAAATACCAAGGCAAGAACATCGGTATGAAGAAAGCCTATGAACTGCTGAAGCCTATCAAAGACGAAGTCACTGCGGCTATCGTAGTGCTTAGTGCATACAAGGAAATCAATCAGAATCCTCTTCCCGAAGCGAACATGCTGTGGCTTCTGCGTAATGAAGCAGACAGCTTTCAGAAGCATCTTGCGGAGCTTACTCCGAGTATGCCCCATGAGCTTGTCCAATGGCTTAGAGATTGCTACAAAAGGAAGTGGAGGAAGGATTGAGAAAGATTAGTAGATCCCAGCTCAGAGCGTGGGCTATAGGACACATCAAGACTAAGCAGGGAGGACTGTGTCCTCTCTGCGGTAAGCCCATCTCTCTTCAGGTGATGGGTAATAAATCCGACTACGTGGTTGACCATGACCACGAGACGGGAGAAATTAGAGGCGTGCTGCATCGCTCATGCAATGCAGCTGAAGGTAAGGTAAGCAATGCAGCCGCCCGTTGGGGTGCCAAAAGCACCAAGTACAGCGACATCATCCCATGGTTGCACAGGATGCTTGATTACCTAGAGAACAATGAAGGTACTGGGATTATCTATCCCGACCATAAGACTCCTGAAGAACGTGAAGAACTCAGGAAACAACGCGCTAGAAAGGCGCAGGCATTGCGCAAAGCAAGACAGGCTTTGCGTGCTAAGGAGAAACATGATTAAGGTAATTAAGAAAGACGGCACTGTCGAACCGTTCGATATGGAAAAGATCTTCAAGGCTATCGACAAGGCCAGCCAACGTGCTAGCTGCAACATCCGTAGAGGCGACCATGAGCTTCTGGAGTCGTACATCACTTTTGAATGCGAGTCCAAGGGCAAGGACATTCCTACGTCTGAGATGCACAGCATCGTAATCAAGGCGCTGTATGCTTGTGACTACAAGGCTATTGGTGACGCATACAAGGAGTTCAGAGACTACAAGAACACGTATGCCAAGGCCTTTGAAAAGGTGAAGGATGATGCGGACACTGTTCTTCTTCTCGGAGATAGGGAGAATGCTAACTTTGATTCTTCGCTTATCAGTACGAAGGGTTCGCTCATCAAGGGGTACCTCACGAAAGAACTGTACAAGCAGTTCTATCTGAACAAGGAAGAACTCCAAGCTACGAAGGAAGGTACGATCTATATCCATGATCTTCGAGACATGATCTTCAACAGCATCAATTGCTGTCTGTTCGACATGGGTAATGTCCTCAAGGGAGGATTCAGTATGTCCAATGTGGACTACACTGAACCTACTAGCGTGCTCAGTGCGCTTCAGGTTATTGGTGACATCACGCTCGTTGCTACTGCACAGCAGTTCGGTGGATTCACCATCCCGAGTATTGATAAGACGCTTCTCCCGTATGCCAGAAAGACTTACAATAACGCCTTCAAGAAATACTTCGATACTTGTAATCTGGAGCATGACGAAGCAGACTCCATGGCTCTCGGTGACCTCAAGCGTGAACTTGAACAGGGCTTCCAGTCTCTTGAGCTGAAGCTCAACACTGTGCCGTGTTCCAGAGGTGACTTCGCCTTCACAACTCTTACGTTCGGTGAATGGAGCAATGACCTCCCTGATCTCGACAAGGAGATTCTCCAGATGGTGTGTGAAACCATCCTTGAGACCCGCATGAAGGGCCATGGCCCCAAGGGTAAGCAGGTTGTGTTCCCCAAGCTCGTGTATCTCTATGACTGGGAACAGCACAGTGGTGCTGAACATGCTGAGGTGTTCGACAAGGCTGTTGAATGCTCTAGCAAGTGCATGTACCCTGACTACCTTGCAATCAACTCTGACTATGGTTCGGTGTCTGAAACCTACCGAGCATCGAACAAGCAGTGCGTGATTCATCCGATGGGATGCAGGGCGTACCTCACGCCTTGGATGGATCCTGAAACCAATGAGTACGTGTCTGTTGGTCGATGCAACATCGGCGCTGTGTCTCTGAATCTTCCTCTTATCTACAAGAAAGATCCTGAGAAGTTCTATGAGAACCTCACTGAGAACCTTGAACTTATTCGTAAGTTCTTCCAGAAGAGGTATGAAGCTGTTGCTGAAACGAAGGCATGCACGAATCCCATGGCATTCTGTCAGGGTGGATTCTACAAGGGAAATCTCAATCCTGATGATAAGATCGGTGATCTTACGCAGTATATGACTGCTAGCTTTGGTGTTACCGCCCTCTCAGAATTTGTTGAACTTCATGGTCTGAAGCTGAACTCTGCTCTTGGTAGAGACCTTGCCATCAAGGTTGTTGACTTCATCAATAAGAAGATCAATGAGTTCAAGGAGGAGGATGGCCACCTGTATGCTCTTTACGGTACTCCTGCTGAGTCCCTGTGTGGTACGCAGATGCAGCAGTATCATGACTATTGCAAAGCACACGGAGTTAAAGATGAATTCGAAGGAAGAAACTACTTCACGAACTCGTTCCACATCCACGTAGCAGAAGACATCTCGCCCATCGAGAAACAGACGTGGGAATTCCCCCTGTTCCATAAGGTTCAGGGTGGGCACATCCAGTACATCAGAATTGATAACCCTGAGAATCTGAAGGCCGTTAAGGCTCTGATTATCAGAGGCATGTACAACGGTTTCTATCAAGGTGTGAACTTTGATGCCGCAGTTTGTGAAGACTGTGGCGAACACTCCACTAATGTAGGCAAGCACTGTCCGCAGTGTGGTTCCAACAACATCTCTATCATCAGTCGTGTCTGTGGTTATTTGGGTTACTCCAATGTTAACGGACACTCAAGAATGAATGACGCCAAGATGGCAGAGATCAAAGACAGGGTAAGTATGTGATGGAATTGCTAGTTCAAAGTGCTATAACCTTACTCCTACTGGGATTTAATATATGCGCAGTGGGTCTAGTGGTATTTGTTTGCATACTCTGCTACAAGTCTATTAGAGACTGTATAGAAGGGAAAGGATAATATGCTAGAAATAACTACAGCTCTGCTGTACTGTTGCTTGTGCGCAGCAGTTGTATGCGTTACCGCAGGTCTCGTGTGTCTCACGTATGTACACATAAGCAACATGCTTAAAAAGTTCAAGCATAATGAACAACCGATTGGAGATCATTTCTATGATCCCTAATGAAGACAACCTTTAACTAACTAAGGAAAGACCCTACAATGACTATCCCTAAGAAGTACACTAGCGTTACCCGTATTGGTGTTAACGCTGAATTCGAAGCCTACACCACGTGTAAGGGACACGTGGACTCTGCAACCTTCAATTTCCAGAGCATTCGATCCTTCGTTGCTTGGGTAAATGACCATAACAGCAACATCGCTTACGTTGTGGTTAAGGATCCTAAGAAGACTTCGGCTGATCTTTACACGGAGTGCTGGTCCCGAACGTTCATCTCGCCCCATATCAAGCGAGGTTGTACGTGCCAACTGACCGTCAAGCTTGACTGTGGAGCTGTTGGACAGCTTACATTCCATAAGAGTAAGTAATGAATTACTCTGGACTCAACCTATGCGATACCGCTAACGGACCGGGGGTCCGCGTATCCCTGTTCGTTAGCGGGTGCTCCTTGCATTGCAAGGGGTGTTTCAACCAAGAGGCGTGGGATAAGAATTACGGAACGCCTTTCTATTCCTATGCCCTCACAAAGGTTCTAGAAGCCTTAAAGGAGCCCTATATCGAGGGCTTAAGCATCCTTGGGGGTGACCCTATGGAAGAGTACAATCGACGCGATGTGGGGCTTGTATGCGCCTCTGCGAAGGCTCTGTATCCCGACAAGAGTATTTGGCTTTGGACTGGTCGTAAGTTCGACGAGATCAAATACTACGGTCATATCTTGGATTACGTAGATGTGCTCATCTGTAATCCGTTTATCGAACATCTTAAATGTAAAGGAAAATACTATGGAAGCTCAAACCAAAGAGCTTATCGGAAATCTCCAGACGGAACTTGGAATTTGGTTCCAGAGGACTCACCAGAATGTTTCTGTTAAGGGGCATCTGAAACAGCTGTACCTTACGTGCATCATTGAGGAGTTCAATGAACTCGTTCAAGAGAAGTGTGGTACCCCTAACGACATGAAGGAACTCTGTGATCTTATCTGGGTGTGCGTGCAGTACGCCAATGCTTGTGGCTATGATCTTGAAGCAGGCATGAATGAACTGCTTAAGGAGTATTCCAGTAAGTTCTACGATGCACATGGTAACTACAATCCTACCTTCCGATCGGATGGTAAACTCCTGAAGGGAGCAGGTTTCAAGAAGGCAGATTTCAACAAGTTCTTCGAGGATAAGCATGAAGATCAGTAATATCTCTGTTGAGTACATGGACCATATGGGCAGTGATTGCACCATTGTGAATGCCGCACGTGTCTCCTTTAACAAGGAGATCAATGTTATGAGCTTCAGTGATGTGAAGCTCCTGCAGTACCTTGCCAAGCACAGGCACTGGTCCCCGTTTGCTCATACGAGCATTCAGTTCAGGTGCAAGGCGCCTATCTTCCTTGCAAGACAGCTTGTTAAGCATCAGGTTGGTGGTGTGTGGAACGAAGTGTCTCGTAGATACGTAGACTCAGCGCCTGAGTTCTACATCCCGCAGGTCGTGCATAATTATCCTCAGAATGCTAAGCAGGGTTGCGGTGGAGAACACATGTACTCTGAATTCTACGTAGGAAATATTATTGAATTGACGGCAATGGCAGAGTCCGAGTACAACAAACTCATTGCAGAAGGTATTGCTCCTGAAGAAGCTCGTATGGTTCTTCCTCTGAACACCATGACCGAATGGATTTGGACTGGGTCTCTGATGTTCTGGTACCGAGTGTGGAGTCTGAGGCATGATCCTCATGCGCAGTCTGCCGCACGAGAGTTCGCTGATCTTCTGTACAAGGCTATCCCTGATGACTTCAAGGAAAGCATGCGGAGTTTGGTTGATTATTATGGAGATGTGTGATGCGTAAGAAGATTCATAAGTTTCCTAGTAAAGTACTATTAAAAGGATTGGTTATGCTTTATAAAGATGTGCCTTATGAAGGCGAAGAAGATTACTACGGTGATGAGCCGTATGACGAGGTGTATGATGAGGTGTACAGTAATGATCCGTATGTTACCTCTGATGAACTCAACAAGAGCCTGAATGCGTATTCCAAGACTGCAAAGTCTTTCGATCTTCTGGACATTGCTCCTGCGATCCCGTTTGTCCTTGGTAATATCATTAAGTACACGCTTAGGGCACCGCATAAGGGTCAGAAAGAATCGGATATGGCTAAGGCTAAGGACTACTACTTTACCATGGTCGACAACTACGAGGTTTACACGGCGTGTCAGATTTGGTATAATGAACATCCTGATGCCATGCGTCTGATCCGAAAGCTCTACGGTGACGAGCTGTTTGCTGACGTTGATTCTGCAGACTGTACCCTGAGTGCTTTCTGTGACCATGTGCTAGCGCTTTAATCTTAAAACATAAGGAGAACTGATGACGGAATGTCCTGATTATACCGATGAAGAACTTGAGAAAGAAGCTCAATACGAACGTAGGTTCTACCAAGAAGGCTTGGCTAGAGCGTACCAACAGATGAAAGAGGCCGTCGATAACGGCAGGCTTCCTGATGTAGGGGTTGGTAAGAAGATCATCAATAGGTCTTTTGCTACGTTGGTTGAGGATCTTACGGAAGCAGCTAAGCCCTGTCGAGGTGTGGGTGCAAAGTACAGCGCACACATCCGTAAGCTAGGGATTGAAGCATCCATGATGATTGGTTTGAGAATCATCCTTTCCAACGGTAGTTCTCCTGAACCGCGACACAGAACTGTTCAGTGTATCTTGGGACGTATTGGTATGGCTATTGAAACGGAATTGCTCGCTCGTAAATTCGAAGAGATCAATCCGTACTACAATGCTCGTATCGCTTCTCAGGTTAAAGAGCAGTGCGTACATGACGTGCGTACCATCAGAGCCAAGTACCTCACTGGTTACAAGGATCTTAGTATTAACTACGAACCTTGGACTGAGCAAGAGAGACTTGGTACTGCAAAGGTAGTGATGCAAACTATCTGGAAAGCAGGTCTCTTCACGATCACAAACGGTAGTCGTCGTGCTCCTTCTCTGGTTGAACTCTCTGATGAAGTGAAGATGTTCATCCAGAGCAACTACGACCACATCCATCCAGTGATTCAGTTCCCTGTGATGCTCATCAAGCCTCTTCCGTGGAGAGGGATGTACAATGGTGGGTACATCATCCCTGAGCTTAGGAATCACTGTCCGATGATGAAGCTCCACGCCATGCCTAGAGACCTCCGTAAATGGGTAACAGAGCACGTAGGAGGCGTCGAGGACACTCAGGTAAGGGAAGGTATGACCAAGGCTCAGGAAGTCCCGTATCGCGTTAATACGCGCGTCCTAGAGGTTGCTAGGAAGGCGTTCGCCTCTCCCAAGGGATTACTTGGGCTTCCTCCTCATGGTCCACAGCCCCAGCCTCCGTTCCCTTTCCCTGAAGGATGGGATAAAGCCTCCGCTACAAAGGACGAACTTGAGTTGTTCACGAAGTGGAAGCTCGAAATGAAGAGCTGGTACACGTATGAGAACACTCGTCTGGGTAAGAAGAGCGGATTGAATGGTAAGCTCAGGTACCTGAATGAACTCAAGGATGAGCCGAGGTGGTACTGCCCTGCGTTCATTGATTGGCGTGGTAGGGTGTACTTCAGAAGCACGATCAATCCCCAGAGTGCTGACGTAATCAAGGGGTGTATTGATTTTGCAGAGGGTAAAGAGTTAGGCGCAGAAGGACTGTACTGGCTGAAGGTACACGTAGCCAACTGCTGTGGGTACGACAAGAAGAACTTTGATCTTAGGGTTCAATGGGTAGACGAACATTGGGAGGAAATTAAAGCATTCCTTCACGACCCGTTGAATGTCGATCCTCCAGAGAAGGACACTGCCTTCACGCTCCTGCAAGCAGGATGGGACTTAGAGAGCGCTCTAGCGCTTCCTGACCCCACCAAGCATATCTCACATACCCCAGTAGCTATGGACGCCACCTGCAGTGGCCTACAGCACTACAGCGCTATGCTGAGGGACGAGGTAGGCGGGTACTACACGAACCTCGTCAAGAGTGATTCTGATGAGAAGCACGACATCTACAAGGCTGTTGCTGAGAAGGCTATGGAATTCCTTCCTGAAGTTACCGATGATGCGTTCATCATCAAGTGGTGGAAGGACAGAGGGATCCCTAGGTCTATGGCTAAGCGCCCTGTGATGACATACGTATACAGTGCTACGCTTAGAAGCTGTATTGATTACGTAACGGAGGAGCTAGTTGAGGAAGGTGTTGAGATTCCAAGTGGTTACAGCTACATCAGTCTTAGCACCCCTATCGGCAAGGCTCTTAGAAAAGCTGTTGAAGCTACTGTCCCTAAAGCCAAAGAAGGTATGGATGCTCTTAAGGAGCTAGTTAAATCCCAAGACGATGCGATTAGGTGGATAACTCCAGTAGGAGTTCCTGTTGTTAACTACAAGGACAGCTACCACATGAAGCTAGTGCGTCTTAGCTGTATGGGTTTGACGAATATCTCTTATGGCTTTAGTGGCGCAGAGTACAATCGTATGAAAGCTATCAACGGTATTAGTCCGAACTTCATTCACTCGATGGATAGTTCACATTTGATTAAGGTGGTTAATGCTTTTAATGGTCGTATCCTTTGTATCCATGACAGCTTTGGTACTCACGCTTGTGATGTACCTGTTCTTCGAACTGAACTGCTCAGACAATTTGTGGATCTGTACGCACATTACGATGCCAAGGACCATTTCGTATTGTCTGCAGAGAATCGAACAGAGGTACAACTCCCTCCTCATGGGACATTGTCTCTAGAGGAGGTGCTAGAATCGGAGTTCGCATTCTGCTAAGTTCGCATTCTGCTAAGTTCGCATTCTGCTAGTATCCTAATGTTACTATGTAGGGTCTAATAAAGAACTTTTATAGTACGTATAGATGTAATATACTAATGTATATAATATGTACTCTAGTACATTCATATATTACGTACTATATTAGTTCTTTATATAATACACTCTAGTATATTATAGTATACTATATACTCGTTTGCTACGAGGTTATGAGATGAGTAATAATAAAACTACTGTTAAAACTCTACAAACTACTACTGTTGGCAAAGTAGTATGGCTACCTCTACACGTCAAAGAACTCGATAAGGTTTTTCCTGAAGACACTAGTAATGACAAGTACGGTGTAATGTGCTATCGTAATGGGCAACGCTCAGTCATTAAGTACATCGAACAACAGGTAAAGAAGATGCTCAAGGAGGATACTAATGGTATCCCTCGATGAGTATCACTATGAGGTACCAAACATCAATATCTTGCGTAATGTGATTGAAGCACACGCTGAAGACTACCCGATGTACCAAGGTGATAAGGTACCTTGGAGTCAGTGGTTGACTCTTTCTGCTGTGTGTGCTTCTAATCATATTCTTGTAGGTACTGATGATGAAGGTAAGCAAGCGTTTGCGATCTTCGACATAGGCTATGATCCTCATGTTGTTGGTTCTGTCTTGACTATGCAGATGACTGTAAGCAACAGTCCTAAAGCTATGTCTGCGATTACAAAGCGCTTGCTAAGAATTGCGTACAACTGTGGTTGCTCGTACATCTGGATGACTAGAAGAACAGGTGCGTACAGCTACTCAGGTACGTTTCATAAACTTAGAGAAAAAATCTAATGGGATTTTTTAAAGACTTGATTACCTTTGGTGGATACAGCCAGTCTAAGGCTACGGCTAAGGCGGCTCAGGATCAGGCTAGACAGCAGGAAGAGCTGTATAACCAACAGCTCAAGGAGCAGCAGGAAGCCGCTATCCTCAAGGGTGACGAAATGGCAGAAGCCGTTGCTACTATCAACACTGGTGGCGGTGGCTCCTATGCGGATGATCCGTTCGCTAAGAGAAAGAAGCGTTTTAATTTCGGATCCAGTGATTCGTTGGGGATCATGTAATGGGTAGCGGAATTGACTTCGCAGAGGATCGGCAAGAAAGAGCACGTCAAAGAAAGCTCGCTGCACAGAAGGCACAGGCTGAATGGGAAAAGACTACTCACTTCACTGATGAAGGGTATCTGAATAAAACCCAGTACGACTGATGGCAGACTCAAGGCGCAGGTTCGTATGTTGGTGAAGCTAGGATTTATAAGCCATCAAGTAAACTGATGTCGAAGTTCAACAAATCGAAGGTTGGTGACAAGGGTACTCGGTACTGGGATGGTACCCAGTGGTCTAATACCCCAGTCGTTTGCTCAGGCTGGTGCTAGTAATATTGTTGATAGATTTGGTCTTGGCGACACAGGTTCGCCTAGGCGTAAGAGAGGCAGAGGTATGTCTGCCGCCCTTGGAGGTATTTAATGGGAACGATTAAGAAGTGGTTTGGCGGTGGCGGTGATAATGGTGCCGCTGAAGCAGAACGTCGTATGCGTGAACAGCAGGAACGCGATCGTATCGAGCGAGAGAACAGGCTCATGCTTGAAGGTTCTACTGGTGCGGATACTGCTGAGTCGTCTGGTAATGTGCAGACGGGCTATGCTATCTACGATGGTAGTGGTGGTGTTCGTCGTAAGAAGCGAGGTGGTGATAATGTCAGTTCTTCCCTCGGCATTGGTTAACGACGGTTGGGACTGATAGTTAATGATCGACAAGACGCATCAAACCCTGTTTGAGGAGTACAGGGATTTAAGACTCCTCAATAAGTTCGAACAGTACAGTAAGTGGACTGTAGCTTCTGTGTTCCCTCACAGTATGAAGATTGACGATCTTCAGGGTAATGATGTGATTGAACGTGACTTCCAGTCCATGGGTGCTGTGTTGGTTAATAACCTCACGGCTAAGCTGTGCAAGCTCCTGTTCCCTGTTGGGCTTTCTTTCTTTAAGCTCAAGGATACGAAGGAGCTTAAACAGTTCTTGGGTTCTCTTGGTGAAAGGAAGAGAACTCTTACCGAGATCGAGAACACATGCTCGGAACGTATTCTGATGAATGCAGGATACGCACAGTTGCATCAGTTGATTAAGACTCTGATTGTGACTGGTAATGCTTTGGTTGTACGCAAGGAGAACAAGCTCGTTGTGTACACTCCGAGAAACTACAGTCTCTTGAGAGACGCAGACGGTACTGTGCTTGACATGGTGCTGTGTGAACAGATTAGCTATGATAGAGTTCCAGTCGACATTAAAGCATTTATCAATGCTCAGGGTAAAGAACCCAGAGACACTGTCGATTTGTATACACGAGTCAGAAGGATTGAAGAAGATGGAAGGTACAAAGTCAGTCAACAGATCGAAGGACACCAAGTTGGAGACGAAATCATCTTCGCTCAAAATCTGTGTCCTTACATTCCTGTTGCTTGGAGTATTGTTAATGGCGATTCTTACGGACACGGACTCGTCGAAGACCTCGCAGGAGACTTCGCCAAGCTATCATGTCTCTCCGAAGCCCTCGCCAAATATGAGATCGACGCATGTAGAGTAGTGAATCTCGTCAAGAGTGGTAGTGGTGGTGACATCGACGCTCTTGCTGAAGCAGAGATTGGCGAATGGGTTCAGGCTGATCCTGATGCAGTTGGTAAGACTGACGCAGGTGATGCGAACATGATTAAGAATCTTCTGGTGGATCTTGAACAGATTATCGGCAGACTCAGTATTGCGTTTATGTACACGAGTAATGTTCGTGATGCAGAACGAGTCACGGCTGAAGAGATCAAACAGAAGGTTGCTGAAGCAGACCAAGCACTGGGTGGTGTTTACTCTCAGTTGTCTGAAGCTCTGCACAAGCCCATTGCGTATCTGCTCTTGGCAGAAGAAGACATTAAGATCGAAGCCGCTATCAAGGCGAACAAGATCAAATTCGAGATTCTTACTGGTACTGCGGCTCTTGGCAGAGGGAATGACACAGAAAGACTTCTGAATAGTATTCAGATTCTCGGTGTTATCATCCCTGCGATGTCACAGCTCAGTAAGAGATTCAACACCGAAGGTGTCATCGACATGATTCTGACGAACAACGGTGTTACGCTCGATAAGGTTATGAAGTCTGACGAACAGCTTGAGCAGGAAGCTCAGGAAGCTCAGGCTCAAATGCAGGCAATGCAACAACAGGCTACTGCCCTTGACGCCTCTCAGGCGGCAGGTGGTATGCTTCAAGGTTTTTAAGGAAATTAAATGACAGACCCTATGAATCAGAATCCGAATCCGAATCCTGAATCTCAGGTGGCAGGTACTCCTGACACCCCTCAGAACGCCCCTAATAGCGCGCCTACGGCGCCGACGACGCCTCCGAGTATGTACACTCCAACGAGGGCTACGGATGCGTCTACGTCTCAGGATACGCGTCCTACGTCGGACGCAGACTGGGGTGGCCTCTCTTCTGGTGACGCAGTCCTTGACGGTGCCATCAAGGCGTTTACTGCCTCTGCAGGTATGAGTCCGCAGGACTTCATGCAGATTGTCGGTAATGCTGTGGACTACAACGATCCTGAACTGATTGACAAGACGTTGCTTAGTTCCAAGTACGCAGGTACCGAGGACACGATTAAGGGGTTGGTTAATGCTCTGATCGCACAGGCTAACAATGCGGACAACATGATTCGCAATACTGCGTATCAGATTGCAGGTGGTAAGGAATCGTGGGATCAGGCAGTTGCTATCTTCAACGCCAACGCTCCTGCGTATCTCAAGGAGACGGTGAAGACGATGATTGACAATGGTAAGATTAAGGAAGGTGCACAGATGCTCATGAACAGCGTTGGCTCTTATGGGCAGGGTGCATCGTCCATGCCTCAGATGGGTGGCGGTATGTCGCCCCAGAAGGGGCTGAGCTTCGACGAACTCAAGGTTGAGTTGGGTAAGCTCGTACAGGAGGCGGGTGGTGCCTCTCTCGAATCTGGTACGTATGGTAGACGTTATCAGGATCTTATGAAACGCCGTGCTATCGGTAGACAGCAGGGTATCTAATTAAACAGGGAGCCAAGTGCTCCCTTATTTTTTTTTAACTAAGGAAACTAAAGAATGGCTAATACTCAGTGGCAGCCGTATTATTCCCGAAATCATTGGTCGGGTCAGGCCGCCGATACCGATCAGCATCTCGAAATGTATCTTGGCGAAGTCGAATCCAGATTCGAGTACAATGCTGTGATGCGTGGCTTCACGAACGAACGTTCTGTTGCTAACGAAACGAATACGTACCGTATCGACCGAATCGGTTCGTCTAAGGTCATGGGCCGTAAGGCAGGTGAAACCCTGACGGCACAGCGAGTCACGAACGAGAAGATGATTCTCTCTGTTGACACGGTGCTGTATATCCGTGAAGTCTTTGACTGGCAGGACCAGTGGACGGCTCCTGATCGTCTGATGGAAATTGCTCGTAACAATGGCTATGAATTCGCTGAAATGTATGACAACGCTCATATCATCCAGCTCATCAAGGCTCGTAAGGTTACGGTGCCTGCGCACCTCAAGCCGTCCATCAATGACGGTATTAAGATGACGGGTGAGTTCAAGGCTGATGCTAAGACGCAGGCTGAACTTGAAGCTAATGCTATCGCTATTAACCTTGCTCATAAGAAGGGTGTTGATTACCTCATCAAGAACAAGGTTCCGCTTGCTGACATGGTTACGATTGTCAAGCCTGAGATCTATTCTGCTCTGCTTGAACATCCGAAGCTCATCAACGTTCAGTTCGATACTGTGAATGGTGGTGACTACTCTGGCCGTCGTATGGTTCGACTCAATGGCATTCCTGTTATTGAAGTTCTTGAATGGCCGACGGACACGAGTGCTCATCCGCTTGGTGATGCTTTCACGTGCGACGCTGAAGACCTTACGGCGGGTATGATTACGTTCTCCCGTTCGAAGACGCTTGTGACGATCAAGGCTAAGGACTTCACGACGAATCTCTGGCAGGATAACGAGAACTTTGCTCAGGTGCTTGACTGCTACACGATGTACAACGTCGGTATCCGTCGTCCTGATGCCTGCGTCGTCTGTCTGTTTGAAGAGCCTGCGGGCGCTTAATCTAGGAGACCAGTATGCCGACTATCATTGACATGAAGGGCGTCTGGTCTGCCGCTAGGAATACTCAGGCCGAGATTCAGGAAGTGAACCGACCTGGGTATCAGGGTGCTCCCAGAGTGGCGGAAGAAAAGCCGCTTGGTCGTAGAGCACCTTCGAAGCAGACTGCACCTAAGACTGAGTAATTCAGAGGGGAATCCTCTGACACTAGGGGATTCCCTATGGATTTGTTGGAAGCTGTAAATAATATTCTGCCTTACTTTGGTGAGGCTCCTGTAACTCGTGTGGATAATAAGCATCCCGCGGTTACTTTGATTACGAGTACCATTGACACTGTTCGTAAGACCTTGTTGGCAGAGGGTTGGTGGTTTAATACAAGAGTGGTTACCTTGTATCCGTCTAGTGAAGGCGATATGCCTGCTCCAGAGAATGCTATTAGCATTGAATCCGCAGACGGTAAGAACTATGAACTTAGAGGTAGAGCCATCTTTGATTTGGATACTGGCTCCTTCGTGTTCAAAGAAAAGGTTGTTGTCAAAGTTCATGAGGACATTAAGTTCGAAGACCTTCCTAGAACTGTAGCTCAGTGGATTACCTGTAGAGCGGCTAGTAAGGCTTACGCCATGGACTTTGGTATTGAAGACGTACTGCAGGAGATGCAGTTGAGAGAACAGGAAGCATACAACAAGATGCTTGCTGAACATCTCAGGAAGAGAAAGTATTGCACGTGGAAGAGCCGTGCGGGGATTACGTATCTGGGATCCTTGTTGACCTAAGAGGTAGAGTATGATCGTTGAATTGGCGTATCCGTCTTTGTTGTATGGTGTCTCACAGCAGACGCCTAGAGAGCGACAGAACGGTCAACTCACTGAGCAAGTGAATATGCTGTCTGATCCTGTTACGGGTTTGAGACGTAGGCCCGGACTTCTCAAGGCGTTTGAGTTAGAGTCTAATGGGGACATTGACTGGACTAAGGTGTGGTCTCAGTACATGGAAGTTGGTTCCTTGCAGATTAACCTTATCGTTTTTACGAACTCAGGTAAATGGCTTGCGTTAGACAAGCGAATGACGACCTTGTTGTCCAGTGGTCAGACGGATTACTTTAAGGCTAGCAAGGCAGGATCCCTTAGAGCTACGAACAACACTAGTCTTGGTTGGGTTCTAAATACAGAACAGAAGCCTAAGCCTGTTACGGGCGGTGCTGACTATCTCGATGAGACTAGTGGATATCTCACGATTAAATCTGGTGCATTCCTCAAAGAATACTCCTTCAGACTTGAAGGTAAGTACAATGGGGTAGCGTTCTCTCATGAGATCTCGTACACTACTCCTGCAGGTACTGCTTCTGGTGATGCGGCTAAGAGTACGCCTGAAGGTGTAGCTAAGGAGATCTACGACAAGATCTATAGCCTCTCGCATATCTACCCGACTAGAGAAGGTGCTAGTGTGTTCATCCGTCTTGGTGACGGTAAGAAGGACGGTGACTGGCTTGGTGTTGTGAACAAGTCAGGTACGACATATGCTACGGCTAGCACTAGAGCTAAGGTACGCAATGTATCTGAGCTCCCTGCTACACTTCCTAGTGTAGCTGATAATTGGATTTGTAAGGTAGGTACTAGCACTTCTGCTATGCAATACTACGAGTGGGATCATGCCACTCTCTCTTGGAACGAATGCGGTAAGAGAAGTTCTGTACAGAAGATTCAGAACATGCCTGTTCAGATTTCTCCTAATGCAGAAGGTACTGGTGTTACCATCAAGGCTGTAGACTTCGAGGGTAGAAAGGCAGGTGATGAGGAGAACAATCCTACCCCTGCTTATGTGTATGATGGAATCACGGGTATTGGTACGTTCATGGGTAGGTTGGTACTCATGAGTGGCTCTAGAGTGTGTCTCAGTGCAAGTAGATATCCTACTAGGACTATGCGAAGTACCGTTACTGAGATTCTTGACGATGATCCTTTTGAAGTAGCTTCTGGTAGTATCAGTAGTGCTAGCTTTGAACACAGCATACAGTTCAACAAAGACTTGATCTTGTTCGCTAGTACGCATCAGGCTGTGATTCCTACGGGTAATGTAGCCATTACGTCACAGAATGCTATGCTTGTGATTACGTCTGAAGAGAACGTAGACACGAATGCAAGACCTGCTGTGGTTGGTCAGACGTTGATGTACGCTAGTAAGCCTAGTGGTGATTACTTCGGCGTCGGAGAACTTACTCCATCTGCGTACACGTCTTCTGTGTATACCCCGCAGTCTCTTACAGATCATATTCCTAAGATGATGCAGGGATCCTGTAGGCACATTGTATGCGCCAGTAACAGTAACATCGTGTACTTCACGAGCGATAGGGATCCGTATACCGTCTATGTCTGTGAATACTTCTGGAATAATCAGGAACGTACTCTGATCTCTTTCCATGAATGGAAACTTCCGGGTAGAGTCTGTGCTATGCACTATACTGGAGATAAAGTATGTGTAGTGCTTGATGCTGCTGAGGATGGTAACAACTGTCTGATTTGTAGTATTGATACGAAGACTGCGCAGTACCTCACGCAGGATACTGTGGTGTTCCTCGACTGTGCTCAGGATGTGCCCGTAAACGTGTCTAGAACGTCTCAGAAGACGACGAAGACTATCGAGCTACCTCAGCACCTTCAGGGCACTAAGAACCACGAGAAGCTCGTTCTAGCTTCTCTTACGGCAGGTCTGGTAGGGGAGCCTATCGGTATCTCGTCAATCAATGGAAACACTATCACGATTGACAGTTCGTACAAGACTGACAAGATCATGGTTGGTTGGTGTTATGAGAGCGCCGTTACTCCGAACTCTCCTGTCGTGTATAGCACTAGCTATACAGGCAACAGACGCATGATCTCTGACACCAAGGATACGCTCCAGAGTGCATTGATTACTGTTCAGAGAAGCGGTAACTTCAACGTTACCCTCAGTGATGTGAACACTTCACAAGAGAAGTACAATCGTACTGGTCTTACTTGGA
>ENA-OPEZ01000158-OPEZ01000158.1-human-gut-metagenome-genome-assembly--contig:-NODE-158-length-23047-cov-2.692632_pt1 | contig 23047 bp, 17 predicted proteins | sample MGYA00241307_ERZ501548 | MGnify/ENA primary metagenome ERZ501548 (study PRJEB25962, sample SAMEA1969296) | human gut metagenome | biome: human gut; feature: human-associated habitat; material: faeces... | reverse complement strand
TCATCATCGAGCTGAAAGAGCTTCATGGCAAGGATGTGTTTGGAGATGATGTGGAAGTGGAGGCTGTGCTGTCGCTTTAGCCATTTCATATTTCACCACAGATTACACAGATTAACACAGATTATTTATCCACCACAAAACACAGTTTTATCGAAGAGAAATCTGCGCTAATCTGTGTAATCTGTGGTGAAACGTCGGTATTATGGAAGAGCTCAGAACTAACGACTACCTCAAAGGGATTGTATCCAACCTTCCCGAAAGTCCCGGTATTTACCAATATCTGAATACCGAAGGGACTATTATATATGTAGGAAAGGCAAAGAATCTGAAGCGAAGAGTGTCTTCCTACTTCAACCGGGAGCACGAACCGGGAAAGACGAGGGTGCTGGTCAGCAAGATTGCAGATATCCGATATATCGTGGTGAATACGGAAGAAGACGCGCTATTGCTGGAAAACAATCTTATCAAGAAATACAAGCCTCGCTACAACGTACTGTTGAAAGACGACAAGACGTATCCCAGCATCTGCGTGCAGAACGAATACTTTCCACGTGTATTCAGAACCCGGAAGATAATCCGTAACGGTTCCTCCTATTATGGCCCTTACAGCCATATACCTTCCATGTACGCATTACTCGACCTCATCAAGCATCTATACCCTTTGCGTACATGCCACCTGAACCTCTCTCCGGAGAATATACGTGCCGGGAAGTTCAATGTCTGCCTGGAATACCACATCAAGAACTGTGCAGGACCTTGCATCGGGAAGCAAAGCCAGGAAGAGTATCTGAAAAACATCGCTGAAATCAAGGAAATACTCAAAGGGAATACCCAGGAGATAGAACGGATGCTTTTCCAGCAAATGCAGGAACTGGCAGCCGAAATGAAGTTTGAAGAAGCACAGAAGATAAAGGAAAAATACCTGCTGCTGGAAAACTACCGGGCAAAATCGGAAGTGGTAAGCAACGTGCTGCACAATATCGACGTGTTCTCCATCGAAGAAGACAGCGATGAAAAGTCCGCTTTCGTCAACTACCTGCACATTACGAACGGTGCCATCAACCAGGCTTTCACCTTTGAATACAAGAAACGATTGAATGAGAGCAAAGAAGAACTGCTCTCTCTCGGCATCATCGAAATGCGGGAAAGATACAAGAGCCTTTCTCGCGAAATCATCGTGCCTTTTGAGCTGGATATGGAGCTGAAAGATGTCGTCTTTACCATCCCGCAACGGGGAGACAAAAAGAAGCTGCTGGAACTCTCCATCCTCAACGTGAAGCAGTACAAAGCCGACCGCCTGAAGCAAGCCGAAAAGCTGAATCCGGAGCAACGGACCGTGCGCCTGCTGAAAGAGATACAGCAAGAGCTGCACCTGGACCGCCTGCCCATGCAGATAGAATGTTTCGACAACTCCAACATCCAGGGTTCCGACCCCGTGGCCGGGTGCGTGGTCTTCGTCAAGGGGAAACCTTCCAAGAAGGATTACCGCAAGTACAATATCAAGACCGTAGAGGGACCGGATGACTATGCCTCCATGAAAGAGGTCGTAAAACGGCGCTATCAGCGCGCTATAGAAGAGAAAACACCCCTGCCCGACCTTCTTATCACCGACGGTGGAAAAGGGCAAATGAGCGCCGTAAAAGAGGTGATAGACGAGCTTGGCCTGAACATCCCCATTGCCGGACTTGCCAAAGATGGCAAACACCGCACTTCCGAGCTATTGTATGGCTACCCTCCCCAGACCATCGGATTGAAACAGAACACCCCCCTCTTCCGACTGCTGACGCAGATTCAAGATGAAGTACACCGCTTCGCCATCACCTTCCACCGCGACAAACGCAGCAAACGGCAGATTGCCTCTGCACTGGACGAGATAAAAGGCATCGGCGAAAAGACGAAAAGCGCATTGCTCAAGGAGTTCAAAAGCGTGAAGCGTATCCGCGAAGCATCTGCCGAGGAGCTTGCCGCCGTGGTGGGAGAAGCGAAAGCCAAAATCATCCAGACCTATTTCTCAGAGAAATAATAACTGATAAATCCGTCTGTAAAGCCATGCACACAACGAATTAATTCGTAACTTTGTTCCCTCAAAAAGACAAGAATAACATGAGAGTAGTGATACAACGTGCCGGACACGCTTCCGTCACCATCAACGGAACCTGCAAAGCCTCCATTGGAAAAGGCCTCATGATACTCGTAGGCATCGAAGAATCCGATGGAAAAGAAGATATTGACTGGCTTTGCAAGAAGATAGTCAACCTGCGCATTTTCGATGACGAAAACGGCGTGATGAACAAATCCATTCTTGAGGCAGGCGGCGAAATACTGGTTATCAGCCAGTTCACCCTACACGCCTCCACCAAGAAAGGTAACCGCCCTTCCTACATACAGGCAGCACGACCGGAAATATCCGTCCCGCTGTACGAACAATTCTGCCGGGAACTGAGTTTAGCATTAGGTAAAGAAATAGGTACCGGCGAATTTGGTGCCGACATGAAGGTAGAACTGATGAACGATGGTCCGGTGACCATCTGTATGGATACAAAAAACAAGGAATAATGACGTTAGAAGAAGCACAGAAACAAGTGGATTCCTGGATAAAGGAATACGGAGTGCGCTATTTCAGCGAACTCACCAATATGGCGATACTGACCGAAGAAGTGGGCGAACTCGCCCGCATCATGGCACGCAAGTATGGCGACCAATCCTTCAAGAAAGGAGAAAAAGACAATCTCGACGATGAGATGGCAGATGTTCTTTGGGTACTTCTCTGCCTTGCGAACCAGACCGGAGTGAATCTGACAGACGCCTTCCGCCGCAACTTCGAGAAGAAAACCAGACGTGACCAGACAAGACATATCAATAACCCCAAATTGAAAGACCATGGAGAAGAATGAGCCTACCCAGAGTAAGTATGACGCCGCCCTGGCAAAGTACAACACCCAACTGGATGATGCGGAAATAGCTGCACAAGCTGCCAGAATCATTGCAGAGAAAGTGCCGGCAAACAACACGCCGGAGGTGAAGAAATTCCTTTTCAACTGTATTGACCTCACCACGCTGAACAGTACGGACAGCGACGAAAGCGTCATGAAATTCACCCAGAAAGTGAATAAATTCGACGAAGAGTTCCCCGACCTGAAGAATGTGGCAGCCATCTGTGTATACCCCAATTTTGCAGAAGTCGTAAAAGACACGCTGGAAGTGGAAGATGTAAAAATAGCTTGTGTATCAGCAGGTTTCCCCTCCTCCCAGACTTTCATTGAAGTGAAAGTGGCAGAAACTGCCATGGCACTGATGGAAGGCGCTGATGAAATAGACATCGTTATTTCGGTGGGCAAGTTCCTGGCGGGAGACTATGAAGGCATGTGCGAGGAGATACAAGAACTCAAGGCAACCTGCAAAGAGCACCACATGAAGGTAATCCTCGAAACCGGAGCTTTGAAGACGGCTTCGAACATCAAAAAAGCATCCATCCTTTCCATGTATTCGGGTGCCGATTTCATCAAGACTTCCACCGGCAAGCAGCAGCCTGCCGCCACGCCGGAGGCCGCCCTGGTTATGTGCCAGGCCATCAAGGAATATCACGAGCTGACGGGTATCAAGGTAGGCTTTAAGCCCGCAGGAGGAATCAACTGCGTGAACGATGCACTGATTTATTACACCATCGTCAAGGAAGTGCTCGGCGAAGAATGGCTGAACAACGAACTGTTCCGTCTGGGAACCAGTCGTCTTGCCAACCTGCTGCTTTCGGAAATCAAGGGTGAAGAGATGAAATTCTTCTAAGAGAAAGCTGTATTTACCTATAAATAAAGCCTGATGGAATCCACTCCATCAGGCTTTTTCATATTATCAACCGAAAACAGTTCTGTTATTTTTCCCGTTCCACCACATAGTCCAGATACCCGGTAAGCGCCGCTTTTACCTCCGTATCGGGCAAAGAAGCCAACAAAGAAAGGGCTTTTCCCTTATAATCATACATCACTTGCGAAGCATACTCTATGCCACCATACTGCTTGGTAAATTCGATTAAATGGGCTATTTCGCCAGGCGTTGCCTCCCCATTCTTTATCTTTACGGCAATTTCTTCCGCTGTTTTATCCTTCACGGTATTGAGCACATGAAGCGCGGGCAGAGTCAACTTCCCCTCCACCATATCATTTCCGGTAGGTTTGCCTATTTCCTTGCTCTCGGAGTAATCGAAAATATCATCCTTTATCTGAAAACAAAGCCCGATATATTCACCGAACAGACGCGCAGATTCCGCCTTTTCATCGCTAGCCCCCACCGAGAGAGCGCCCGCCTTCGTACAAGCTGCAAAGAGCACGGCCGTCTTCTTGCGGATAACGTCGAAATAGACTTCCTCGGAGAAATGAAGATTGCTGACGTTGGAAAGCTGCAGAAGTTCACCATCTGCCAAATCCTGCCCCAGGCAAGAGACGATATCGATAATGTCATGGTTACGGGTCATGCTCACTTGCACCAACGCTGTTGCAAGCAGATAATCGCCTGCCAGTACGGCTACTTTATTATTGAAAATGGCATTAACGGAGAGTTGTCCACGGCGTTCAGTACTTTCGTCCACTACATCATCGTGCACAAGGCTGGCGTTATGAAGAAGTTCCAACGCAACCGCAGCATGCAGGGTTGCAGGACATACCTTGCCAAAAAGCTTCGCAGCCAGAAGTACCAGAATGGGGCGCATCATCTTCCCGTTCTTCTGCCGGATATGCGCAATTACGCTGTTCAGCAAAAGGTTGGAACTGGAGAGGGTACTTTCAAAAAGCTTCTTGAAGTCCTCCAATTCCTCAGAAATCGGAGATTTTATCAATGATGAGTTGTCCATGCATCGCTATTTGCCTACAAAAATAGTAATAAAACGGTTAATACGGTATTTTTTTGTACTTTTACCATGAAAAAAAGGATTAAATGTATGAATTCAATCGATAAACTGTTTTTGCTCGATGCCTATGCACTGATATATCGAGCCTATTACGCGTTCATCAAGAACCCGAGAATCAATTCAAAAGGATTCAACACTTCGGCCATTCTGGGCTTTGTAAACACCCTGGAAGAAGTGCTCAAAAAAGAGAATCCCACACACATAGGAGTAGCCTTCGACCCGTCGGGCCCCACCTTCCGCCACGAGGCCTACGAGCAATACAAGGCACAGCGCGAGGAGACACCCGAGGCCATCCGCCTTTCCGTACCTATTATAAAGGACGTCATCCGCGCCTACCGCATCCCCATCCTTGAGGTAACCGGCTATGAGGCAGATGACGTGATAGGTACGCTTGCCACCGAAGCCGGGCGGCAGGGCATCACCACCTATATGATGACCCCCGACAAGGACTACGGCCAGCTGGTATCGGACCGCGTCTTTATGTACCGCCCCAAGCACACTGGTGGATTCGAAGTGATGGGTACCGAAGAAGTGAAGACGAAGTTCAACATACAGACCACCGAGCAGGTCATCGACATGCTGGGACTGATGGGCGATGCTTCCGACAACATCCCCGGCTGTCCGGGTGTGGGCGAGAAAACCGCACAGAAACTGATTGCCGAATTCGGCAGTATCGAAAACCTGCTGGAACATACCGACCAGCTGAAAGGCGCACTGAAAACGAAAGTGGAAACCAACCGCGAGATGATAACCTTCTCCAAATTCCTTGCCACCATCAAAACAGATGTTCCCATTCAGCTCGACATGGATTCGCTCGTCCGCGAAGAACCGAACGAAGAAGAACTCCGCAAGATTTTCGAGGAGTTGGAATTCCGCACACTCATCGACCGGGTACTTAAAAAGGGAAGCGGCAATTCGTCCTCCCCTACTCCAACCTCTCCGGTACCCGACCTCTTTGCCGGGACTCTGTTTGCCCAGTCGCAAACCTCCACTCCCGAAAACAGCGCCCCGATTCAAGGCGATTTGTTTGCAAATTTTGCGGGCGAGGGGACGGGCGTTTCTGAAAATTCAAATCTGACGCGGTTAGAAATGCTCGATGTAGACTACCAACTCATTGATACAGAAGATAAAAGAGCGGAAATTATTCAAAAGTTAATTACAAGCGAAATTCTCTCAATAGATACCGAGACTACCGGAACCGAGCCAATGGACGCCGAACTTGTAGGAATGAGCTTCAGCGATGCCGAAAACCATGCATACTACGTACCCGTTCCCGCCGAACGAGAGGAAGTCTTAAAAATTGTAAACGAGTTCCGTCCCCTCTTCGAAAACGAGAAATCCATGAAGGTGGGACAAAATATCAAGTACGATATGATTATCCTCCAAAATTACGGCGTCCAGGTGAAAGGCAAACTTTTCGACACCATGCTTGCCCACTACGTGCTTCAACCCGAACTGCGACACAACATGGACTATCTGGCGGAAATCTACCTGCACTACCAGACCATCCACATCGATGAGCTAATTGGAGCGCGAGGCAAAAACCAAAAGAACATGCGCGACCTTCCACCCGAAGATGTCTACCGTTATGCCTGCGAGGATGCGGACGTCACCCTCAAACTGAAAAACGTGCTGGAAAAGGAACTGAAGGAGCAAGGTGCCGAACATCTGTTCTACGAAATAGAGATGCCGCTCGTCCCCGTACTTGTTAATATAGAGAGCAACGGAGTGCTGCTCGACACGGAAGCCTTGAAGCAATCGTCCCAACACTTCACCGTCCGTCTGCAGGAGATTGAGAAGGAAATCTACGAGATGGCTGGCGAGACATTCAATATCAGCTCCGCCAAGCAGGTAGGCGAAGTGCTGTTCGACAAGCTGAAAATCGTGGAGAAAGCGAAAAAGACCAAGACCGGACAATACGTCACCTCCGAAGAGGTGCTGCAAAGCTACCGCAGCAAGCACGAAATCATCGGAAAGATACTCGAGTACCGCGGACTGAAGAAGCTGCTGAGCACCTACATAGATGCCCTGCCCCAGCTCATCAACCCACGCACGGGACGCATCCACACCTCCTTCAACCAGGCGGTGACAGCCACCGGACGCCTCAGCTCCAGCAATCCCAACCTGCAGAACATCCCCATCCGCGACGAAGACGGAAAGGAAATCCGCAAGGCATTCATCCCCGACAACGGTTGCGAGTTCTTCTCTGCCGACTACTCTCAGATAGAGCTGCGCATCATGGCGCATCTCAGCGAGGACAAGAACATGATAGACGCCTTCCTCAGCGGGCACGACATCCATGCCGCCACCGCCGCCAAGATATATAAGATAGATATAAACGACGTAACCGCCGACATGCGCCGCAAAGCGAAAACGGCAAACTTCGGCATCATCTACGGCATCTCCGTCTTCGGGCTTGCCGAACGCATGGGCGTTTCCCGTCAGGAAGCCAAAGAACTGATAGACGGCTACTTTGAAACCTACCCACAAGTGAAGGAGTATATGGACAAAAGCATCCAGGTGGCGCGCGAGAACGGCTACGTGGAAACCATCTTCCACCGCAAGCGCTTCCTGCCGGACATCAACTCAAGAAACGGGGTGGTCCGGGGCTATGCCGAACGGAATGCCATCAATGCTCCCATCCAGGGAAGTGCCGCCGACATCATAAAAGTAGCGATGGCACACATCTATCAGCGCTTCCAAGCTTACAATCTGAAAGCAAAGATGATTTTGCAGGTCCATGACGAACTAAATTTCAGCGTTCCAGAGGCAGAAAAAGAGCTTGTACAGAAAATCGTAATCGAAGAGATGGAGCAGGCATATCGCATGCACGTACCCCTGAAAGCCGATTGTGGGTGGGGAAACAACTGGTTGCAGGCACACTAAACAGCCCAATAACTTTATTTAACTTACAATCAGAAAGCAACAGAAGCAATCCTTTCCAAATACAGTTTGCTTCTCAGAATATCCGGTAACCTCACTGCCGGATATTTTTTATTCACCAATCTTACCAAAAAGAAAGCATACCGAAGCCCTCACTACTGACATATTGATAAAATTTAATCCAATATTTATATTTATGTCAATTTAATACGTACCTTTGCAGCGAAATCAATGACATATTGATAGAAAATAGAAAGTTAAACTAAAAAAGACATAAAACCATGAAAGCAAAAGTATCTTTAAAAACAGTGATTGTTTCAGCACTTCTCTTAGTTTGCGGATTAAATGCCTCAGCCGACAATAAGAGCAACCTCATTTACAATTCGGAAGAAGTAAATGGCATGAAGGTGGCAGAGACCGTATACAAGATGGACGGAAACACGCTCGCCAACTATATGAAGTACAATTATAAGTACGACGACCAGAACCGCATGACGGAAAGCGAAGCCCTGAAATGGAACAGCACCAAGAATACATGGGGCAAGGACATGTGCATCCGCTATGCTTACCAAGGCAAGACGATGACTACCACATACTACAAATGGAACAACAAGAAAGGCGAATACATACTGGTTCCCGAGATGACAGTAATCATGGACAACCCTAACATGTAATTGACAAACTCTCTCTTAAAGTAAGAAATCTTATTCCTAACAACAATAACCGAAACCTTTCATAAAAGAGCCGGAATGATTCGCACATTCCGGCTCTTTTATTATATCTTCGCCTCCTAAAAAGGAATGCCACATGATACCCGAGACCCTCATTACCTACATCGAGACAGCAATCATTCCCCGGTACAAGGAGTTTGACAAGGCACACAACCTCTCACACGTCCGCACCGTCATCGAAGAAAGCCTTGCCCTCGCCCGGCAATATCCCGAAGCGGACGAACGCCTGGCATACGTCATTGCCGCCTACCATGACACGGGACTGTGCCGCGACCGCGCCACCCACCACCTTGTCTCCGGCGAGATACTGATGGCGGACTCCACCCTGCGGCAATGGTTCTCCGACACGGAAATCCTCCTCATGAAAGAAGCCGTAGAGGACCACCGGGCCTCTACAGACCACGAACCTCGTAGCATCTACGGCAAGATTGTTGCCGAAGCGGACCGTATCATCGACCCGGACATCACCCTGCGCCGCACCGTGCAGTACGGATTGAAACAGAATCCTGCCGCCGACAAGGAGTGGCACTACCAGCGGTTCCATCAGCATCTCATGGCAAAATATGCACCCGGCGGTTATCTGAAGCTCTGGTTTCCCGAGGGCAAGAATGCGGAACAGCTGAAGAAGCTCCAAGCCATTATCGCAGACGAAGGACAGCTGCGGCAAGTTTTCAACCGAATATTCGAGGAGGAAAAGTAATAGCGGTATCAATGAAGCATATGCCCCATTTCATTTCCGACTATGGAAACGGTTTGTTTCCTATAATGGAACAGAGTGTTCTCTATAAGGAAACAAAGTGTTTCCTATAACGGAACAAATCGTTTTATCCCGTCGAAACAAGTCGTTTCATACAAGAGAAACAATCTGTTCCGACGGGATGTAACAAAGTGTTCAGTACTGTGAACTAATACAATAGCTCTATTTAGAAGGTCTCACAAGATAAGTATCCGCCTCCATAAGTATAAAGACTTATGGGCGTGCCAACATGAGGAAATCATAAAACTCACAGATGGACTGGCCTTCGGTTTCTGATTCGAAGACAAAGAAGAGCGGCTGCTTTCCCTTATGCAGCTTTGCCGGAATAGAGAGCGAAGCATAGAACTCCCTGCAAGTGCTGCCAGCCTTCACATTCACAAGTCCTATCTCTACACCGCCTTTTGTTGTCCAAGGGCTACCCAGCATGATGCGGATGCGTCCGTCGGTATCTTCAGCCTTCAACCTTAACTGCATCTGCAAAGACTTATCTCGCGGAACGGCATTCATATTCAGGTATTTATATCCTACAATCGACCCACTTGTGTTATTCACCACCGGAGCGAACGGGATTTTGTGGTTGTTATCGCCGGCATAGGGATTATTATCCCGGTACACAGGCCGGATATAAGACCCCGTATACACATAATGGGGATAGACCTCTTTGATTCCTCCGGGATTGGTGTGCCAACAAGCCAGCCCGGCCGAGATGCGCTGCATAGGATTGAGCCCTTCAAGAAGGAAACCTTCAGAGTTGAACTCTCCGCGTGAAATCACGACTTTCCCGCCTTTTCCTTTTTCCACCTTTACATCAATGGCCGACACCATAGCTTGGCGTGCATAGCAATCGGTACCTATCTGGCGATGATAGAACACGTACCATTGCTCACCTATCTTGCAGATACTGCCATGCGTATTTCCACCGGGCATGGCCGAAGCTATCACATTGCCTTTTTCATCATATTCGCGCGCCCGCGCATCGATGATTGTCCCACCATAGGTCCACGGGCCCAAGGGATGCTCGCTGTAGGCATAGGCCAACGTATAGTTGCTGGCGTTGGGCAGGCCATCTTCACCCTCAGCGGTAGTACGGCTATAGATAAACACATATTTATCCTCAATCTTGCGGATAGAAGATGCCTCAAAGAAGCGGAATATACCTTCCTGCCGCTAGCCCGAAATCATGTTCTCCACCACTTCGGTACCGGGCTTTACCGTGCACATGGTAGCAGGGTCCAACTCCGCGCCATGCGAAATGCCAAATCCCCAATAACCATACACGCGTCCATCATCATCAACAAACACTGCGGGGTCGAATCCCAAACAGCCGAAAGTCTCACGAGGACGTTCCTTGTTCCAATTGCATACTGTAAACGGACCATCGGGACGGTCGCTTTTGGCAATCATGGAATTGCGTCCACTACCTTGATTATTCGGAAAGAGGTAATAAGTTTTCTTACCATCGGCATCGGTAGTTACTGTCACGTCAGGGGCAAAAAGCACGTCGTCGGTTCCATCAGCATTCAGTTTATACAGCTCGGGCGACTCATTGACTTTAAATATCACGCCGTCATATCTCCAACGGGTCAAGTCCTCTACGGGTGCCGACCACACCACTTGGTCACGTCCGCAATACATCCACTTGAGATTATCGTGCGAACCATAAATATAGACACGGTACTTGCCGGGACAGTCAGGATCCTCAAACACATAGGGCTCACCATCAGGAATAAATTCCCAAAGCGGCAGATAAGGATTCTGTGCAGATAATGTAAAAGACAGACCGATGAGACATGAGAAAATCATCAGAATTTTTCTTACTTTGTTTTTCATAATCGCATTGATTTATAGAATGATACTTAAATTATAATTGCGACAAAACTATCAATTTATCGTTTCATCGTCATGCTTTTAATGCAAATTAACACGTTCAATACGAATTTCTAAATACCGTTCCGGCGGCTCTCCCATCTCCTCCTTTCTTCGTTGGTGTATGCAAAAATCAGCTATTTTTCAATAAGTTTGTCCGGTTTGCACTATCTTTGCTTAAAAAAGCGAAGATAGGCTGCACCTCAGCATAAAAAATGAACGAGTTCATTTTATTCTGCATTCGGTTTGCACTATCTTTGCATCCAATTAACTGAACAATAACTAAAAAAACAAGATAACACTATGGCATTAAAAGCTGGTATCGTGGGCCTTCCCAACGTAGGAAAATCCACTCTTTTCAACTGCTTGAGCAGCGCAAAGGCACAAGCGGCAAACTTCCCGTTCTGTACAATCGACGCCCAAATGGGACAAGTGTCCGTACCCGACGAACGACTGACGAAGCTCGCCGAGCTGGTTCACCCGGGGCGTATCGTACCTGCCGTGTGCGACATCGTAGACATTGCCGGACTGGTGAAGGGCGCCAGCAAAGGTGAAGGACTCGGCAACCAGTTCTTGGGCAACATCCGCGAGTGCGACGCCATCATTCACGTGCTGCGCTGCTTCGACAACGGCAACATCGTCCACGTGGACGGTTCGGTGAACCCCGTGCGCGACAAGGAAATCATCGACACAGAGCTGCAACTGAAGGACCTCGACACGGTGGAAAACCGCATCAAGCGTGTAGAGAAGATTGCCAAAGTGGGTGGCGACAAGGCGGCAAAGATAGAGTACGAACTCCTGCTCCGCTACAAGGATGCCCTGGAACAAGGACAAAGCGCCCGCACCGTCATCCCACAGAACGACGACGAGGAACAATGTGCCAAGCAGATGTTCCTGCTCACCACCAAACCCGTGCTCTACGTCTGCAACGTGGATGACGTCAGTGCCGCCAGCGGCAACCAGTACGTAGAGCAGGTGCGTGAAGCCATCAAGGGTGAGGATGCGGAACTCATCATCATCTCCGCCCAGACCGAGGCCGACATTGCCGAACTGGAGACATACGAGGAAAAACAGATGTTCCTCGAAGACCTGGGACTGAAAGAGAGCGGTTGCAACCGTTTGATTAAAGCTATCTACAGCCTGCTGAACCTCGAAACCTTCATCACTGCCGGAGAGATGGAAGTAAAGGCATGGACCTATCGCAAGGGATGGAAAGCACCGCAATGCGCCGGCGTTATCCATACGGATTTCGAGAAAGGGTTTATCCGGGCAGAGGTCATCAAGTATGAGGATTATATCAAGTATGGCAGCGAAGCAGCCGTGCGCGAAGCCGGAAAGTTGGGTGTGGAAGGCAAGGAGTATGTGGTGCAGGATGGGGACATCATGCACTTCAGGTTCAATGTGTAATGATATTCATTCCAGATGGCAATGTACAAAGAAAGTACATTGCCATTTTCTAATAAACTCCATACAATAACAATACTGTGAAACAGATTATCTTCCTTTTATTCTTATTGTCCTGTACTGCCGTTTATGCACAACAGCAAGACTCAGTAACCATTCACGGACGGGTGACTGATTACAACGGACAGCCGATAGACAGTGCCAGTGTCTGGTGGCAAAACCCGCAGTTCAATGACATCATAGAAGCCATAACCGACAAAGACGGGCATTACACGGCCCGTATACCCAAAGGGAAATATCAAAGTGCAGCCTCTATTTATCTGCCCTCCTATGCGCACATTGCCATGAAAAGCGGGCTGCCCGAGACTGAACACCGCCTGGAGTTCTGGGCCTGGGATTTCATCGCCGACCGCGACACTACACTCGACATACGTTATCATCGTATGGAAGCTTATGGCCTGCGTGCTTTCTGCATCCCCGGAGCCATGCCTACTTATCAGATATACGTCCGTCCCATGAGCTTGACACGTACCTACCAATGGATGAAAGAAACAAAGCCCGAGTCATTGGTACACGGTGAAAACCTGAGTGACATTGAGCAACAAGAACAAAACAAAGAAGCCAGAGAATGCCAGATGGCTCCCCGCCCCGGGCAACTGAAAGTCACCGTCTGGATAGACGGCGAGAAAGTCCCCGTGCTGATGAAGCAGGAAATAAAAGAATATTTCGACAGCAACGAATATGGCAACGCCTATCTATTGACAGTAGACATGCCCAAGCATCCCAAAAAAGACCTTCCCTTACCGTATCTTCAAAGTAGAGCTGGAAGACATGGAAAACGGTGACCGGGGCGAAGGGCTTTACTATATGGAAAAGGAAAACTACGTTCAATAAACCATACACAACAAATGGCAAACAGTAATCTGAAATACCTCATAGCAGGTACCGGCGGCGTAGGCGGAAGCATCGCCGCCTTTCTTTCATTATCCGGCAAAGACGTCACTTGCATTGCACGTGGCGAACACCTTGCCGCCATACGCGGGAACGGTCTGCAACTGCACTCCGATTTGAAAGGTGAACATTGTCTGAAAGTGGCGGCATTTACCGCAGAAGAATTCCAAGGCAAAGCGGATGTTATCTTCGTCTGCGTCAAAGGTTATTCCGTAGACTCCATTACGGAACTCATCAAACGTGCCTCACACGAGCGTACAGTGGTAATCCCCATCCTGAATGTTTACGGAACCGGTCCCCGTATCCAGCGGTTGGTCCCCGGCGTCACGGTGCTCGACGGCTGCATCTACATCGTAGGATTCGTATCCGGACGGGGAGAAATCACGCAGATGGGAAAGATTTTCCGGCTCGTCTACGGAGCACACCGCAGCACGATTGTTTCCCGTGAAACATTGGAAGCCGTGCAACGCGATTTGCAGGAAAGCGGCATCAAAGCCGAAATCTCCGACGACATCGACCGGGACACATTCGTCAAGTGGTCCTTCATTTCTGCTATGGCCGTCACCGGAGCCTATTACGACGTACCTATGGGCGAAGTCCAGAAACCGGGCAAAGTGCGCGACACCTTTATCGGACTGTCACAAGAGAGTGCAGCTTTGGGCAGGAAATTGGGTATAGAATTCAAGGAAGACATCGTGCAGTATAACCTCAAAGTAATAGACAAACTCGCCCCCGAAAGTACCGCCTCCATGCAGAAAGATATGGCCAAAGGGCATCAGAGCGAAGTACAAGGCTTGTTGTTCGACATGATTACGGCTGCAGAGGAACAAGGGATTGAGGTGCCGACGTATAGGATGGTGGCGGAGAAATTCAAATAAACTGCCACGATGAACTGCCAAACGAGATAATTTCATACCTTTGTCCCGAACAACCCCGTAATTCAGTAATTTAATTCTTCATAAATATGTTATCACTACTCACCATCAACTGGAATCCCGACCCCGAACTGTTCAAGTTCTTCGGCATATCCATCCGCTACTACGGACTGTTATGGATTATCGGTCTTGCTCTTGCCTACTTCATCGTGCAACGCCAGTATAGCGACCGCAGAATAGACGAAAAGAAATTCGAACCTCTCTTCTTCTATTGCTTCTTCGGCATACTGATAGGCGCACGACTGGGCCACTGCATATTTTACGACTGGGCCTACTACCAGGACCACTTCGTTGAAATGATTCTCCCCATCAAGCAGACCGCCGCAGGATGGAAGATGACGGGCTACACCGGCCTTGCCAGCCACGGCGGCACGCTGGGCCTGATTATCGCCCTCTGGATGTACTGCCGCAAGACGAAGATGCACTACATGGACGTGCTCGACATGATAGCTGTTGCCACTCCCATCACCGCCTGCTGCATCCGCCTTGCCAACCTGATGAACTCCGAAATCATCGGCAAACCGACCGACGTGCCCTGGGCATTCATCTTCGAACGGGAAGACATGTTGCCCCGCCATCCGGCACAGCTCTACGAAGCCATCGCCTACTTCATTTTCTTCCTGGGGATGGTCTGGCTATACAAACGCGGACAGAAAAAACAAGAAACCAAACTTGAAACAAACTTCAGCACCACCAAGCAGAAATCAACCGCCGTGCAGGCCGAAGCCTCCCTGCCCTATCACCGCGGTTTCTTCTTCGGACTCTGCCTGACGGAAATTTTCACCTTCCGCTTCTTCATCGAGTTCCTGAAAGAAAACCAAGTGAACTTTGAAGACAGCATGTCGCTGAACATGGGCCAATGGCTCAGCATCCCGTTTGTGATTATCGGGGTGTATTTCATGTGTTTCTACGGAAAGAAAGCTTCCAAATAAACATTTCAGCCCTACATAAGCAACATACCCACCCCTTTCATCTGTGTGGATTTCTCTACTTTTACGGCATCGAAACAGTAACCGTAAATCATATATTTATCATGAAAGAGAAACAACTGATGAAAGGGGCAGCTTTTATGCTGCTAGCAGCAACTGCCATCCCGCCCGCGCATGCCCAACTGAAAACAAATGCCGGCGTGCAATACCTGCTTTCCCAGTCGAAAGACATGAGCCAGGATTTTCTGGACCTCAGCAACACCTATTTCTTTGCCGACAGCCTGGTATCGTTCGACACCTCCACCGGCAAGGGGACTGTCCAGTGGAAACGCCAGCAACTGATGCCCCGCCAGGCATTCAATGCAAACACCTACCTGCACCAGCCCCTCCAGTCGCTGGACTTCCCGGAGACGGCCTACGACAACAATCCACAACTGACGTTCACCGTCGAACCGGTCAGCGAACGTACCCTCCGCATCCGTATGCTTACCTCGCCCATCGTACCGAAAGAAGATGCCGACGACCCCATGCTCATAGGAAAGCCTGCCGACGGACGCTCCTTCTGGAAAGCCGAGAAGACGGATAAAGGTACCCTGTACACCTCCCGATACGGCAGCCTGCTCATCGAGAATTACCCCTGGCGCCTGGTGCTGAAAGATGCCGACGGACGCCTGCTGACACAGACTCGTTGCTGGAGCGACAACGACTCCACACAGGTCAAGGTACCTCCATTCAGCTTTATCAAGCGCGGCTCGGACAACTCACGCAGCATCAATCCCGTATTCAGCCTTGCACCGAACGAGAAAATCTACGGTTGCGGCGAGTCCGCCACCGCACTGAACAAGGCCGGACAAAAGGTCAACCTCTTTGTCACCGACCCGCAGGGCCCCGAAACTCCGGATATGTACAAGCCTATCCCCTTCTTTTTCAGTAACCGCGGCTATGGCATGTTTATGCACACTTCCGCCCCCGTGACCTGCGACTTCGGCTGCTCCTACATCGGAGCCACCAAACTCTTTATGGCAGACGAAGCGATGGACATCTTCATCTTCCTGGGTTCGCCGAAGGAGATGCTGAGCGAATACACCGCACTGGTAGGACGGCCCGAAATGCCCCCCTTGTGGAGCTTCGGCACCTGGATGAGCCGCATCACCTACTTCAGCGAAGCAGAGGGCCGCGATGTAGCCCGGAAACTGCGTGAGAACAAGATACCGAGCGATGTCATCCACTTCGATACCGGCTGGTTCGGCGTGGACTGGCAATGCGACTACGCCTTTGCCGCCGACCGCTTCGACAATCCCCGGCAGATGCTCACCGACCTAAGGTCACAAGGCTTCCGCACCTGCCTCTGGCAACTCCCCTACTTCACTCCGAAAAACAAGTTCTTCCCCGAGCTGGTGGAACGCGGTCTGTACGTACGCAACGGCAAGGGACAGCTCCCTTACGAGGACGTGGTGCTGGACTTCACCAACCCCGAAACCGTACAGTGGTATCAAGAGAAGCTCGGCAATCTGATTGAAATGGGTGTAGGCGCCATCAAAGTAGACTTCGGCGAAGGTGCCCCACTGGATGCCATCTATGCCAACGGCCGCAGCGGACTATACGAACACAACCTCTATCCCCTGCGCTACAACAAAACTGTGGCCGAGGTAATCAAGAAGATACACGGTGAAAACATTATCTGGGCACGTTCCGCATGGGCAGGTTCACAACGCTATCCATTGCACTGGGGCGGTGACGCCGCAACCACCGAAACCGGTTTCGAGGGAACCATCCGCAGCGGCCTCTCCATCGGACTAAGCGGATTCTGCTTCTGGAGCAATGACATAGGCGGCTTCGTGACCCAAAGCCCCGAAAGCCTCTACCGCCGCTGGCTGCCCTTCGGCTTCCCCACCAGCCACAGCCGCGTGCACGGAGCACCTCCCACCGAACCGTGGTACTACGGGAAAGAGTTCACAGACTATTTCCGCCGTTGCGCCGAACTGAAGTACAAACTGATGCCCTACGTATATGCACAATCCAAAGAGTGCACCGAAAACGGCTGGCCGATGCTCCGCGCCCTGTTGCTGGAGTATCCCGACGACCCGGGTGCATGGCTGGTAGAGGACGAGTACATGTTCGGCTCCAATCTCCTCGTGGCCCCCATGCTCGAAGAGGGCAACGGACGGGATGTCTACCTCCCCGGACGACAGAAGTGGATAGATTACCAGACCGGAAAGGTGTATGCTCCGGGATGGAACCATATCGAGTGCGGCGTCCTGCCCATCGTCATTCTTGTAAAGGACGGTTCGGCCATCCCCCATATCCCCGTGGCACAATGTACAGACCAGATGAAATGGGACAAGATTACGTGGAAGAAATATCTGGCAGACGAAAAGAAAGCCGAAGGGTTGCTCTGCCTGCCGCAGGACGGACGGTTGCAACGAATATCAATCCCATAACCGATATATCAAACACATTAAAACCCTAATACCCCATGCGAAACAAATTATTACTCCTCGCCTTGCCCCTGCTGTTCGGCTTGCAGGCAAGCGCGCAACACACACAAGCCTTTCAAGATACCACGCTCAGTGACGAACAGCGCGTGGAACATCTTCTCTCCATCCTGACATTGGATGAAAAGATAAACCTTCTTTCCACCGACCTCGGTGTCCCCCGCTTCAACATTCCCCGTTGCGGACACTACGAAGGACTGCACGGGCTGACCCTCGGCGGTCCTGCCATGTGGGGCGGACGCCAAAGAACGGAAGACGGGAAAGTAGTCCCCACAGACTGCCCCACCACCATATTCCCCCAGTCCTACGGTCTGGGCTCCACATGGGACACCGATTTGGTGCAGAAAGTAGCGGAACAAGCCGCTGAAGAAGCCCGCTACTACATGCAGACCACCGGTAACAAGCGTCATGCCCTCGTGATGCGCGCTCCGAATGCCGACCTTGCCCGCGACCCGCGCTGGGGACGTACCGAGGAGAGTTTCGGAGAAGATGCTTTCCTCACCGCCCAACTCACCATCGCCAGCGTACGCGGCCTGCAAGGCAATCATCCCCGCTACTGGAAAACCGCCTCTCTGATGAAGCATTTCCTTGCCAACAGCAACGAGGACGGACGGGACAGCACTTCCTCCGACTTCGACACGCGCTTGTTCCATGAATACTATGCTTATCCTTTCTATAAAGGCATCACCGAGGGAGGCAGCCGTGCCTTCATGGCCGCCTACAACAGTTGGAACGGCATCCCCATGTCCATCCATCCCTGCCTCGAAGAGATTACCCGCAAGCAGTGGGGCAACAACGGTATCATCTGTACGGACGGCGGTGCCCTGAAACTGCTGATTGAAGCGCACAAGAGTTTTCCGAGCTTTGCGGAGGGTGCCGCTGCCGTAGTAAAGGCCACCACAGGACAATTTCTCGACGCATACGTTCCTTACGTCAAGGAAGCTCTGGAAAAGGGATTACTGACCGAAGTCGACATCGACAAGGCTATCCGCGGGAACATCTTCGTCGCCCTCAAGCTCGGCTTGCTGGACGGGGACAACTCCCGTAACCCTTATCTCTCTATCGGAAAGAACAGTACGGAGACACCGCCTTTCATGACAGCAGAAGCCCGCAGGCTGGCACGGGAAGTCACCGCCAAGTCCGTGGTGTTATTGAAAAACAAAAAACTCCTGCCACTCGATGCCGGAAAGCTGCGTAAAATAGCCGTTATAGGCCCGTATTCGGACAAAATCGTGCAAGATTGGTATAGTGGTACCCCGCCTTACGAAACAACGATTCTGAGTGGCATATGCAATGCTGTGAAAGAAGGAACCGAAATCATCCACGCCGAAGACAACCGCATGGGCCAGGCAGAAAAGGCTGCTGCAGCCGCCGACGTTGCCATCGTGTGTGTAGGAAACCATCCTTACGGCACGCGTGCGGACTGGAAGTTCTCTCCCGTCCCCAGTGACGGCCGCGAAGCCGTGGACCGCAAATCGCTGATGCTGCCCGATGAAGACTTGGTGAAGCTGGTGCTCAAGGCCAATCCCAATACCATACTGGTGCTCGTCAGCAGCTTCCCCTACACCATCAACTGGAGCCAGGAGCACGTGCCTGCCATCGTCCACATCACCCACTGCAGTCAGGAGCAGGGCAACGGACTGGCCGACGTACTCTTCGGCAAGGTGAATCCAGCCGGACGTACCGTACAGACGTGGGTGAAAGACATCACTGACCTACCCGACATAATGGACTACGACATCCGCAACGGACGCACGTATATGTACCACCAGGGCCCGGTGCTCTATCCTTTCGGCTATGGTCTGAGCTATTCCGACTTTGCATACGAGAAGATTGAATCCGTCAAGCAAGACAAGAAGAACATCCGCGTGACGGTATCAGTGAAGAATACAAGCGGACGCGACGGGGAAGAAGTTGTGCAGCTCTATGCCAGCTATCCGGACTCCAAAGTGGAACGTCCCTCCAAGCAGTTGCGCGCCTTCAAGCGTATCCCCATCAAGGCTGGTGAAAGCCGGGAAGTGACGCTTACCGTTCCCAAGGAGGAGCTCGGCTATTGGAACGAAGAAAAGCAGATGTTCGTTGTAGAACCCGGAACGGTGAAGCTGTTGATAGGGGCTTCATCGGAAGATATACGGTTGGAGGGAAAAGTCAAACTATAAGAAACCAGCCGTGTTTTGAAACAATCCGGATGAGGATGTGTCGAAACTGGTATTCACCACCGATTACACAGATTTACACAGATAAGCATCTTTGATTATCAGTAGATTAAGCTCATTCTGTGTTAATCCGTGTAATCTGTGGTGAATTTTGACACACCCCTATCCGGTTATTTCCCTTTCACTATCCTCTTTATATCATTCAGCTTGTTCAGTGCCTCCAGCGGTGTCAGGTTATTCACATCCAGATTCAGTATCTCATCGCGTATCTGGCACAGCACCGGGTCGTCGAGCTGGAAGAAGCTGAGTTGCATGCCGCCGCGCGTCTCTCCTACTTCTGCCATCGGCTTGTTGGAGATTCCCTGCTGGCGATTGTCCGTTTCCAATTGTCTCAGTATGTCGTTGGCACGCTTCACGATGCTTTTGGGCATACCTGCCATTTTGGCTACATGGATACCGAAGGAGTGTTCGCTACCGCCGCGCTCCAATTTGCGCAAAAAGATGACTTTGTTATCTATCTCCTTCACCGAAACGTTGTAGTTCTTTATACGCTTGAAGCTCTTCTCCATCTCATTCAGCTCATGGTAGTGCGTGGCAAACAAGGTTCGGGCTTTTGCCTTGGGATGCTCGTGTATATGCTCCACAATCGCCCAGGCGATGGAAATACCATCATATGTAGAAGTACCGCGCCCCAGCTCGTCGAACAGCACCAGGCTGCGGGGAGAAAGGTTGTTCAGGATATCCGCCGCCTCGTTCATCTCCACCATAAAGGTAGACTCGCCCACGGAAATATTATCGCTGGCACCTACACGGGTGAATATCTTATCCACCAACCCGATATGGGCACTCTCCGCAGGCACAAAACTGCCGATTTGAGCCAGCAGCGTAATCAGCGCCGTCTGCCTCAGCAAAGCAGACTTACCCGCCATGTTGGGACCCGTAATGATGATAATCTGCTGCGTCTGGCTATCCAGCATCACATCATTGGCAATATACTTCTCGCCGATGGGGAGTTGCTTCTCAATCACCGGGTGGCGCCCCTGGCGGATTTCCAGTACGTCGTCGTCGGCAATGACGGGGCGTATATAGTTGTTCTCGCGCGCTGCCGTGGCAAAGGAGAGCAGGCAGTCCAGACGCGCTATCTGGTTCGCATTGATTTGAATGGCGGGGATGAACTCGCTCAATGATTGCACCAATTCTGCATAGAGTTGTGTTTCCAGTACCAGTATCTTGTCCTCCGCACCGAGAATCTTCTCCTCGTACTCCTTCAATTCCTGGGTAATGTAGCGTTCGGCATTGGCAAGGGTCTGCTTGCGTATCCACTCTGCCGGCACTTTGTCCTTATGCGTGTTGCGCACTTCGATGTAATAACCGAAGACATTGTTGTAGCCTATCTTCAAGCTGGGAATCTCCGTCAGCTCACTCTCGCGCTGCTGTATCTGCAACAGATAATCCTTACCGGAGTAGGCTATCTGGCGCAACTCGTCCAACTCGGCACTAACACCGGACTTGATGACACCGCCCTTATTAATCAGCAACGGCGGGTCATTGTCTATCTCCCGGTCTATGCGGTCGCGGATGGACTGGCAGATGTTCAACTGCTCGCCTATATGATTCAAGCTGGCATTATCGGCATCCATGCAAGCCGCTTTGATGGGTTCTATCGCCTGCAAAGCCACCTTCAGCGCCACTACCTCACGCGGAGAGACACGGCCTACCGCCACTTTGGAGATGATGCGCTCCAAGTCACCTATCAAATGCAGTTGCTCCTCTATCAACTCCTTGAAATCGGGCTGGCGGAAGAAGTATTCCACTACATTCAGCCGTTCGTTAATCGGCTGCACGTCCTTCAACGGGAATACCAGCCAGCGTTTCAGCAGGCGGGCACCCATCGGGCTGATGGTCTTGTCTATCACATTCAGCAGACTACTACCGCCGTCGTTCATCGACCCCATCAGCTCCAGGCTGCGCACTGTGAACTTATCCAGACGGACGTACTTATCCTCCTCGATGCGTGCCAGCGAAGTGACATGCCCTATCTGCGTATGCTGCGTCATGATGAGGTATTGCAGGATAGCTCCCGAAGCGATGATACCGTTCTTGAGATGCTCCACACCGAAACCTTTCAGGTTCTTCACCTCGAAATGCTTCAGCAGCTTCTCGCGGGCGGAAGTCTCGGTAAACACCCAGTCGTCCAGCTCGAAAGTGAAGAACTTGCTGCCGAAGTTCCCTTCGAACATCAACCGCTTGCCACGCTCGAAAAGTACCTCTTTGGGGGCAAAGTTGTTCAGCAACTTGTCCACATAGTCGAAAGGGCCTTCCGCCGTCAGAAATTCGCCCGTAGATATGTCCAGGAAAGCCACACCGCAGGCACCCTTGCCGAAGTGTACGGCAGCCAGAAAGTTGTTCTCCCGGTAGTTCAGCACATTGTCGTTGATGGAGACTCCCGGCGTCACCAGCTCCGTGATGCCCCGCTTTACGAGTTTCTTTGTCAACTTCGGGTCCTCCAACTGGTCGCAGATGGCCACGCGCTTGCCGGCACGTATCAGCTTGGGCAGATAGGTGTCGAGTGCATGATGCGGAAAGCCCGCCATTTCGATGGTTTTCCCCTTGCCGTTGGCACGTTTGGTCAAGGTAATACCGAGGATTTCGGACGCGACGACGGCATCGGTGGAATAGGTTTCATAGAAGTCACCACAACGAAACAGCATGACAGCATCGGGATGCTTTGCCTTCAAGTCGAGGAACTGTTTCATCATCGGGGTAAGGACAATATCTTCGTGCATACAAGTCTTTAATTTTTAATTTCCAGGATTTTGAGCCAAGAGAGCAGAAAATCGTCAAGTAAGGCCCAAAACTTAATGTGACAAAGATAATTCTTTTTTAGAAAACAGCTGCGTAGAGGCTTCAAAACCTTAGCAAGCCTTAACAAAGAGACGTATTTTCCTAAAACATGTTATAAAACAGCCTTTTTTATTTGCTTTATTTGGAGATAAGCAAAAAGTCCGTACCTTTGCAATGTGTTTTTCATAGTATTAGA
>ENA-OPEZ01000155-OPEZ01000155.1-human-gut-metagenome-genome-assembly--contig:-NODE-155-length-23144-cov-1.780545_pt1 | contig 23144 bp, 15 predicted proteins | sample MGYA00241307_ERZ501548 | MGnify/ENA primary metagenome ERZ501548 (study PRJEB25962, sample SAMEA1969296) | human gut metagenome | biome: human gut; feature: human-associated habitat; material: faeces... | reverse complement strand
ATTGTATCGGTTAATTTTGAACAGCTACTTACATATAATTATAAATGCATCATAAACAATCTTTTTAGAACCATTATCATCCGATTAACAAAAACAAATGAACAAGAAACTTTTGTTGGCAAGCCTGCTTGCCGTGTTGCTCTTTTCATCGTGCTCGCGTAAGAGTTACGTCTACCTGCAGGACATGAAAGGGGGTACGGGCTATCCGTATGAATCAAACTATGAGGCTGTGGTGCATCGCGACGACCGCCTTAGCATCACTGTCAGCAGCAAGAATCCTGAACTGGCCATACCGTTCAACATCTATGGGGGAACGTTCCGTGTTGGCGAGGATGGCAATGTGTCTGCCAGTTCAACAACACATGTCAATGAAAAGGGCTACCGTGTCGATGTAGAGGGCAACATTGATTTTCCGATACTCGGCAAGTTGCACGTTGAGGGCCTGAAGGTGAGCGAGGTCGTCAATCTCATAAAGAGGAAAATCATCGAGGGCAGTTACATGAACGACCCGATAGTGGCTGTCGAGTTCCTTAACTTCAAGTATACCGTGCTTGGCGCAGTGGGGCACAACGGCACTTTCTCTGTCGATGGCGACCGCATCACGTTGCTCGAAGCCATAGCCAATGCCGGCGACCTTACTGCCAAGGCCCGTACCGACCGTGTCACTGTCATCCGCGAGATGAACGGCGAGCGGCGCATGTACATCAATGACATCACGAGCAAGGATGTGTTCGACTCGCCTGCGTTCTATTTGCAGCAGAACGACATAGTCTACGTTGAGCCGAAGTACAAGAAGAAAGACAACGAAGACCGTGGCTGGCAGATTGGTACTACATTGCTCTCGGCTATCACAGCTGTATGCTCCATTCTTTGGGCCATCAAGTGAGTTTCGTTTACAGTTGCTGCCAGCATCCGGGGCGCGCCTTTTTTGCGGCATTCGGTTGCCGTCGTGGGGGCGTTGCTTCCCTTTTGCCTCATGGCAGTGAGACATAGTTAAATATAAAAATGCAAACAAACAATTCAAACAACAAGTCAGAGCAGGGCATCAATATCGTCGACTTGCTCTTGTACTTCGCTTCAAAGTGGAAGTGGTTCTTGCTTTCGGTGATTGTCTGCGGAGGTTTCGCATGGTATAAGTATGCCTGTGCGCCATTTGTTTATTTCCGTTCGGCTACCGTCATCATCAAGGATCCCTCTAACAAGGCTTCAACGGCCGGACTCGACCGTTACGACAACTTCATCAACAAGGTCAATGTGGCCAACGAGGTGCTGCAGTTCCGTTCAAAGCAACTCATGGCCGAGGTGGTGAAGCGTGTGCGTGCCGATGTCAGCTATCAGGTGAAGGACGGCTTGCGCCACAACGAGCTTTACAAGCAGTCGCCGGTGCAGGTGAGCTTCACCGACGCCACCGACGCACAGTATGCTGCCCTCACTGTCACGCCGCGCGACAAGCAGACCGTGGTCGTGACCGACATCACCGGGGCCGACGAGTCGGCCAGCTACACCGTCAAGCTCGGCCAGGCCGTGACGCTGGGCAAGTCGATGCGCGTAACCATAACCCCGACCAATTATTATGGCTCGTCGTGGATGGGTACGCCCGTGCGTGTACAGAAGCTGCCGCTTGAGTCGGTGGTGGCCCGCTATAAGGGGGCTTTGGGCATACGGCAGGAAGAAGACGAATCGTCTATCCTTACGCTTGCCCTGAAAGACAATTCGCCCACGAGGGCCGAAGATGTGCTCAACATGCTCATCACCGTATATAACGAGGAGGCCATCAAGGACAAGAACCAGGTGGCTGTCAATACTGCCAACTTCATCAACGAGCGACTCATCATCATAGGCAATGAGCTCGGCAGCGTGGAGTCCGACCTCGAGTCGTTCAAGCAGCGCAACCAGATTCTCGACATCTCTTCGACGGCAAATATGTATATGGGCGAGTCGCAGAAGTACAATGCCGGCGCCCTTGAGCTGGAGACTCAGTTGAGGCTGGCCAATTTCATAAAAGACTATCTTGTAGACCCGAAGAAGGAAACCGAACTGATACCGGCCAATACCGGCATCGGCGACGCATAGTCTGACTTTCTCTTTCTCATCCGGAACGCTGCAAAGCTCAAGCGCGACCGCCTTATAGGCGACAGCAGCGACAAGAACCCTGTGGTTGAAGAGCTCAACAACTCGCTGCAGGCAATGAAGCAGAACATCATCCGGGCCGTAGACAACATGATTGTCAGCCTCAACGTCAAGCGCAACGATGCACGCAACCGCGAGATGAGGGCTCGCAGCCGGGTGACGTCAATGCCTACCAAGGAGCGCCAGATGCTGTCCATCGAGCGCCAGCAGAAGATAAAGGAGGCGCTCTACCTCTTCCTGCTCAACCGGCGTGAGGAAAACGCCCTGTCGCAGGCCATGGCCGACAACAATGCCCGAGTTATCGACAGTGCCGACGGCCCCGACTCGCCTGTGTCGCCTCAGCGCAACCGCATCATCTTGCTTGGCTTGGCTGTTGGCGTGGCCGTGCCTGCTGTGGCATTGTTGTGCATCATGTTCATGGACACCCGTGTGCGTAGCCGCCGCGACATCGTCAAGGCTGTCAGCGTGCCGTTCCTCGGCGAGATTCCACTCGACAAGGAGCTTGCCCGCCAAAGGGCCAGTCAGCCCGATCCCGACGGAATGGTGGCCGAAGCCTTCCGCATATTGCGCACCAACATGACGTTCATGGGGCATCACGATGTGCCGATGAAGGTGGTCACCTTCACTTCGTTCAACTAGGGAGCCGGAAAGACCTTCGTTTCATTCAACCTGGCCGTGAGCCTTGTCAGGGCGCAAAAGAGGGTGGTGCTTGTCGACCTCGACATACGCAAGGGCACGCTCAGCCGTCACCTTGGGGCTGCAAAGGATGGTGTTACCAATTATCTGGCATCGCCTTCTGTGTCGCCTGAGGCAATCATCCAGCATGGCGATGCCGGTTTCGATGTCATATCGGCCGGCCACATAGCTCCAAACCCTGCCGAACTGCTCATGGACAGCAGGCTCGACGAGCTTTTCGATTACCTGCGCCAGCACTACGACTTTATCATTGCCGACAATGTGCCGGTGGGGGTTATCGCCGATGCTGCCATCGCAAACCGCATAGCCGACCTTACCATCTTCGTGGTGCGTGCCGGCAGGCTTGACCGCAGGCAGTTGCCCGACATCGAGACGCTCTATGAGCAGAAGAAGCTGAAGAACATGGCCCTCATACTCAACGGCGTGGCACCCGGACACCACGGCTACGGCTATGGTTACGGCTACGGCTATGGTTACGGTTATGGGTATGGTTATGGCTACGGGCATAAGCATAAGCATGGAAAGAAATGGAAGAAATAAAATATTGACATCATGATTGGCCAACAGTGTTTGGCAGATAGTTTTTAGTGTATGTGCACTTAATGGATGCCGTAAACTAATAAGTCTCTCAATACTGCATCAGCAACAGCAAATATCAACTATAGTTAAATAAAAAACTTTATCGCGATGAAAGAAGAAAAGAAAGAAAAGTATGAGTCTCCTCGCACAGAGAAGACGCAAGTAAACCTGGAAAGTGGGTTTATGACTGCCTCGATTTTCGAGGAAGAGAACCACCAAGACGACGGCGTTAGCATCGAAGGCCATGAAGTTGGCAATACCGGTGATTATACAGGACGTGGTTGGGATTTTCAAGATGAACAAATTAATACCACAAACAGTTTTAATTGAGGAAACATTATGAAAAAACTAATGTATTCTTTATTTGCAACCGCTCTTGTAGTCTTGAGCGGTTGTCAAGACGATGTCGTAGAGCAGAAGCCGTCTACACCCGCGCAAGTCGGCGATGAAATATCGTTCGGCTCTTCACTGCGTGATGTGCAGACTCGTACTATCTACGACGACGAGCCTACACAGGCCGAAGACGGCAGTTATTATTACCGTGTAAGATGGGAAGAAGGCGACCAGATAGCAATATACTGCCCCCAGGCTTCCAACGGCACATTGGTAAACTACTCGGTTTCTCCCGATGCAAACGATCCAACCCGTTCAAGCCGCGTGACAAAGGTAAATACCGATAAACCGGGGCTGCAGTGGGGCGAATCTGATGTACATCGCTTCTATGGATTCTATCCGGCAAGCCGTGTTGACGGAACTGAAAACGGCCTCATCAAGGGGAATGTGCCTACAGAGCAGAGGCCTGAAGGATGGAATGAGGTAACAAACAACAACGGTGGAACAAACTTCTATGGAAAAACCAACACAGACAATGCTTATATGTGGGCCTATGGTGAGTTTACCAAGAGCACCATGGGTGACCAAGATGTTCCGCTTACGTTTCATCCGTGGATGACAGTCTTGCAGATTAAGATTCCCGGCCCGACAAGTGGCACGATGAAGATTTCAAACGTAAACATAATTGCCAAAGAGGGAACTCAGACTGCAATAGCCGGCGATTTCGTCTGTGATATGACACCTGTGGAAGAAAATGGTGCTACTGGTGTTCCTGTTTATAGATCCACAACAGTGGGACAAGTGACAAACACCATATCAATCTCTGGTTGGAACAGTCATGTTCAAGACTTTGTTGAGCTTGACAGCCCCAACGATACAATGATTGTGCGTGCTTATCTGCTTCCTATCGACAATTCGCCTACAGCGCGCAATCTGCAAATCGCTGTCCAGACAATGAATGGTGCTCCGCTTACAAGAACCCTGGGGTACAGCAATCCAGAAGGGAACAACTCAATCCAGCCGCATAAGGTAAACACTGTAATACTGCCGAATTTGACTGCAACAAACCGGACAAACTATTGGATGAGTTCGCTTGACAGAAATATTTATCTTTCTGAGCTGTCCATCCCCGGCAGTAAGTTCTCTTATCTTACGTCTACTAATGCAGGTAGCAATGCCGCATTCCAAGGTGTGGGTATTGAACAGCAGTTCCTTGATGGTGTTCGTGGATTCATTGTTCAAGTAGGTGCAGATGCCACTTATAATGCAACTCAAACAGGTGGTGGTATATTTAATCCTCAATATAGTTACACTTATACAGATGCAACCTTGCCTATATTCTGTGGTAGTGGCAAAAAGTTGTCTGACGCAATATCATCTATTGCCAACGCGCTGTCTACTGCCGAACAAGAGCTTGGTCAAGATCGTAACTTGGAGTGTGCGGTTGTGATGATTACTTACGCTGGTAATGACGCTGTGTCGGCAGACTTCACAGGGAGTGGAAGACATGGTATTAGTGATGTCGGTGGAGCTGAACATGTTTGGATGGACGCTATAGCCAACGAGTTGAAAAAGCTCGGAGCCAATGTTGCCAACAGAATTTATACAGGAGAAATCACTGCCAATACCACGCTTGACGATGTTAAAGGCAAGATAATCCTGAAGGTTAATACAAACAGCGATGCACAAAACGGTTATATTGTTGCAGATGACGTTGTGCCCGCACTGTTCTCACGCTGGAATGGTGCTATAAATACTGTTGACTTGCGATGGGGCTCACCTAACACAAACTCTACACGCAAACCTCTTAAATGGATGTATCAAGAGGCAACGCACGTTGGAACAGGCACAGAAATTACACCTGAAGCTAAATATAACGGTGCCATGGACGTGTTCAAAAACAGTATTAAGGCATATACAGAAAACACTGCGCATGACACATGGTTCATGAATGACTGTGGAGGTACATTCCACGGGGATGTGTCAGGTACTAACGGTTATGACAAAGATTATGGTAATGGCGATACTAATGACGAGGCACCGATTGCCTTTGCGCGCTGGTTCAATCCGCAGATTACAAGATACCTGCAGGAGCGCGACGCAAACGCTTCGCTTGGCCTTGTGTTCTTCAACTTTGCCGATAAGCAGGCCACCGGTCAGCAATATGGCACCGACAATCTGATACAGTCCATCATCGACAACAACTTCAAGTTCAACCTGCGTAAAGAGGGCAGCAGCACCGACACCAACAACTCTTCTTTGAGCAACTCCGGCTCAGGTTATGGTAATGGTGGCGCCCTTATAAAATAATGTCACATCTCTCTCGTTTGCTCGGTATGGTTGCGCCATTGCTGTGGTGCGGCTGTACCGGGCAATGCCTTTAGCTTGCGTGCCGTCCTTTGCGGCATGTGGGCTCAGGCTGTTTGTGGCCAATGACTATCTAACCCCAAAACATAAAGCTTATAAGATAAAATGAAACGAAACTTAATACTCTGCTGTGCCGGTGCGCTTTTGCTGTGCGTTACGGCTTGCTCTGATACCGAAGGGTTGGGGCAATCGCAGTTGCAACAGCAATCGCGCTTTACGCTGACCGCACATGCCGACAGCTATACGTCTCTGCCCGAGACGCGCACTGTTGTCGGTGGTGCCGCCGCCGACGGTTCATTGGAGATGTTGTGGTCGCCTGGTGACAGTATCGGTGTGTTCAGCGCGTCGGGTAGCGACGACGTCCCGTATGTCAATTCGGCTGCCGAGGCTTCAGCCGTGTTCACCGGCAGCATGGATGCCGGCAGCATACCGGCCTATGCCTACTACCCGTACTCGGCCCAAGTGACCTCCACCGATGCCATTCCCGTCGAGATACCCACCAACCAGAGCTATTCCGGGCCACAGTCTGTGGCTCAGTATGACGTCAAGGCTGCCACGGTAACCGCTGACGGGGCCGATGGCTACCAGTTGCATTTCCGCAACATGGCGGCGCTCGTGCGTTTCGACATCAGCCTCACCGACGGCTATGACTCATTGGCATCCGACGAGCGGCTGTGGTGCGTAGAGATAGAGACCGGCGACAATGTCACGGGCAGCTACACCTACGACCTTGGCAACATTGACGGCGGGCTTGTGCCTGCCGAGGGCGGTGGCCAGAGCAACCTCATCAACCTTGCTTTTGCCAATACGCCATCGCTCAGCAATGTGATAATCGCTTATGCCGTGGTGGCTCCCGGCCGGCAAGACGGCAAAACATGGAGGGTGCGTTTCATTACCGATAAGCACACTGTTGAGTTCACCACCCAGGCCTTGTGCGACTTTGAGGCCGGCAAGTTTTATACCATGCCCCTCAACGGCACAATACTGGGCAACAGCGTGGGTTCGATGGATGTGGCCGAGACCGAGGAGACGGCCAACTGCTACATAGTGACAGAGCCGGGTGAATACAGTTTCCCGGCCACAGTCATAGGCAACGGACAGAAGGGCATCATACCCGGTGCGGGCTTCCATACCGAGACGGCTTACATCAGTCCGAAGTCGGCAGGCCTCGTATGGTCTGAAGCCCAGGATTTCGTATCAAACGTCAGGCTTGAAGACGGTAGGGTGCACTACACCGTAGGCAGCGCATACAGCAACAATGCCGTGATTGCCGTCTACAGCGAGCCCGACTGCCAGGGCGAGATACTGTGGAGCTGGCATATATGGGGCACCATCGGCCAGCCAGAGGATGAGGAGTATACCAACCAGGCCGGTGCCAAATTCATGGTGCTTGACCGTGAGATAGGGGCGGTTCGCGTTGCCCAGTATGGCTGTTTGTATCAGTGGGGGCGCAAAGACCCGTTTCCCAACAATGTCGTGACCCGTTACTGGAATGGCAGTGAGCTCGTGAAATTCAACACCAATTTCGGTTGGTCGCACGTAAAGATAGACAATGCAACCATTGCCGACGCCATACACCACCCGATGGAGCTGATTGCCGGCAACGCCACTTCTCAGTACAACTGGCTCGGCGAAGACAATTACTACCTGTGGGGCGATGCCGGGCGCGAACTGCCCGACAGCTTGTATGAGGCATCGGCCGGTGCGGGCTGGAACCAGCAAAAGACCATCTACGACCCGTCGCCGGTGGGCTATCGCGTGGCCAACATCTTCACGTTCAGCGGCTTTACCAAGTGTGCCAGCGGCACCAACGCCGACATAGAGAAGGGCAAACTTTCTTACATCAACTACGTCAAGGCACAGGAGGGCACCGACAAGTGGTATTTCAAGAAAAACGCCGACGACACCGAGGGCGTTCAATACCAGGACATCAGGGCCCGCGACGGCCGTGAGGGCTACCAGAAGAAAAACGCCGGCTACGGCGGCTACTGGTGGGCGGCCGAGGCCTATGCCGGGGCAGACAGGGCCTACGCCTGCTATCTGAAGACTGACCAGTATGTTCAGGGCGCCGACCGTTACAACGAGATACAGACCTACGGCAGGGGCTATCTGTTGCGCGACGCTTACGCTGTGCGCTGCGTGCGCGAATAAGACTGATAAGTAGGTGTTTAAAATTAATTGCCATCAAATTGCGCGCTGTTTCCGGGATGCATGCCAAAGTCTGAAGAGAGAGCGTAGCGGGCTACGCCACCGATGAGACATTGGTATGCGGCCCGAAATAGCGCACAAGATGGTGGCAAAGATGTGGAAGACACCTGCAAGGGCAATTGTATCGGTTAATTTTGGACAGCTACTTAATAAAAAATCAAATGGATTTCCGCATTCTGCCAGATGCGAGCGGTTAGCAGGGGTAAGAAGAAGACACCAATCGATGTGCCCGCTGATGTTGTTGGCTGAGATTACCCGCTAAGCCGTTGTCACCTAACTACGGGCGGCCGTGATGAAACCTTACTCCCGGCAGATACATACAAGTGATTGCCAACTTGCGGATTTCAATGAAAAACAATGCCTTACCCCAATAAACAGGAACGGCCATTTGACAGAAACCGGCAACGGCACAAAGACCACAACGCAAAATCTCCCGCTGCGCAATGCACAACGGGAGATCAGCATAACTAATAACCGTCGGTCAAACGGCATCCTATAGATGCCAAAGTGACGATTTATCTTTATCGGTTTGTTACTTTGTGGTAAGGGTCAGGGCCTGCCTGGCAATCTCGTTCTCAGGATCGATGGCGAGAATCTTGTTCCAATATGATGTTGAAGTGGCCTTGTCTTCCTTCAGCAGATAGTAGTATCCAAGGTAACGATAGCACTCAACGAGACGTGCGTTGTCGGAAGCCGACTTCTCGGCACGCGGCTCAATCATGCCCATTACCTTCTCATAATATGGCTTGGCAAGACCTTCCTTTGTCTCGGGGTCCATGTATGAGTTTACACGGGCACGCATGAATGTAACATACTCGAGGGCATCGGGATACTTCTTCTCCATGTCTACATACACCTGCTCGGCCTTCTTGAACATGTCGAGGCGAGCTGTATCAGACAGGGTGTCGGCATACTGGATGTAAATCTGGGCCAGGGCAGCGGCATCATTGGCCGACGCATTGCCCAGAGTGGTCAGATAATCCTGGTAGTACTTGATGGCGTTAGAGTAGTCTTCCTTAGCCAGATAGCAATCAGAGAGCTGCTTGATTACTCCGGCGCGCTTCTCGTTGTTGTCTATCTTCTGCTCAAGGGCCTTCTGGTACATGGCTACAGCCTTGTCGTACTCTTTGTTGCCGTTGTATGCATTGCCGTAGTAAGTGTAGTCGTAATATGAGAACTTGGCGCTGTCAGACTTGTTGAAAAGCGCGTCGGCATAGTTCAATGCGCTGGGATAGTCCTCCATGTCGGTGCAGTTGAAGAAAGCCAGGCGGTTGAAGGCGGCGTCACGCGGCAACTTGGTCAGGCCGAACTTGGCTATCTCGAGGCTCTCGGAGTATTTCTGGCCGAAGTACAATGCCATGGCATACTCGGTGAGCTCTTTCTCTGTGAGCTTGTTTCTGTCGGCCTTGGCATAGCTCTCGGCAGCCTTGTCAAACTCGTTTGAGATGTAATATATGTGACCAATCATTCCATCAACTACCACATCTGGGCGCTGTGCGCGCAACTCCTCAAGACGGCCTACAGCCTCCGTAGGACTGATTTTGCGGTAAACGCTGGCATACTTGTAGTATCCTTCGGGATCCTTCGGGTCGAAATAAATGGCCTGGTTGTAATAACCGGCAGCAGCACCACCGTCGTTGTTGAGAGCGGCGATGTCTCCCTGGAGGATAAACGCAGGAGCATACTTCTTGTTTGCCTTAAGGGCGTACTCCACGTACTGTGTTGCGTTGACAGTATCCTTGATGTCGAGGAAAGCCCTTCCCATGGCAACAAGAACGTCTTCGTTCTTCTTGTTCTTCTTGTAAACGGCCTTTACCTGGTCTTCCAAGTCGGCAGGCTTGCTCTTGATTACTTTCGTTATTGCATCGATAGTGGCTTTGTTATCGTCTTGAGCCATTGCAGGCACTGAAAGCGCCAGCATAAAAGATCCAATTAATAAATACTTCAAACTCTTCATATTAACCTTAAATTGCTTAAATTCCTTTCGATAATTCTAGTCGATAATTCTAGTAGTCAAAGCCCAAGGATGCCCCGGGCTAATAGATTTCACATCATAACGCATGCCGTCACTCATCACTTACACTCACCTCCCTGACGGTCATGTTTCCCCTATATGGCAACAGACCTGCCTTGAAGAATATCCGCTGCCCACGACTGTCGGCAGACATGAAATTGGCAAAACCCCATGGCAGGCCATGACGGGGGTCGTTAAGCAAAGCGTAAATGGTGCGGACAAGCGGATAATTGCCATTCCACAAATAATACTGGTATGGCTTCCAGCTGCTCTCAACTGTCGCGGGGTGTATACGGCTCACACCCATCACACGTATGTTCCGCTTAAACGTCACATTGGTAGTATCGCGCTTGTCGTTAAGCCAATTAGACCCGATAATCCCAATGGCATTTGGATGCTTCTCGACAAAGTCTATGACTTCGGCCGATTTGTCCACCGCATAGATGTTGGGGCTGTTTATTGGCTTTCCGCCAAGCAATGAATCAACACAATAATGCACTGTGCTCGATTGCTTATTGTCGAAGGCCACCTCAATGCTGTCTAACTTGGAGTTTGGATAAAGCGCCTTCCATTTCGCAACCTTTCCACTCAATATCTGCTTTATGTCATTGACAGAGATTATCGTGTCGGGATTGGAATTGTTGACAATAAGAGCCAAGCCGTCAAAAGCCAACGGTATTGCTATCGGCTGGAAACGCCGGGCCTCAAGGTTGGCCACCTCCTTGTCTGTAAAATTGCGCGAGGTTATGGCAAGATACACCTGCTCTTTCATGAGCATGTTAACACCATCGAGCTCGTTGGTATATATAGGCACCAGCTTTGCCTTTGGATAAACAAACTCGAAAATCTCACGCTGTTCGTCAATAATAGGACTGAAACTCTCATCAGAGACAAACTTAATTGTCCCTGATGAGTAAGTGTCAGTTCTACCATTCTTAGGCTTGTCCTTGCAAGATGCGAACAAGCCTAAGATGAGAGTCAATCCAACAAAGGTGTTGAATACGTTAATCTTCATTATTTATTGCAGTCTGAATGTCACAGGTACAGTGTACTTAACACGTACAGCAGAACCATTCTGCTTACCGGGAATCCACTTAGGCATGCCTGCCACCACGCGGGATGCTTCCTTGTCAAGTGAGGGGTCAACAGACTTGACCACTTTGACGTCGGTGATAGAACCGTCACGCTCTACAACGAACGTCACGATTACGCGGCCCTGAACACCGTTCTCCTCGGCAATGGTAGGATACTTAATGTGTGTGGACAGGTATTCAAACAGTGCGGCATCGCCACCGGGGAACTGGGGCATCTGCTCTACAACGTCGAACACTTTCTCTTCAACAGGCTTCTCCTGTGCAATCACTTCCTTGGCCATGAGCACCTCGCCGGCGGCCTCGTCGTTACCCTTAACGTCGAATGAACCGATGGCTACGGCTGTCTTGGCAAGGTCGTCCTGAGACTTCAACTCGTCTTCTGGCGCAACGTCCTCGTCCTTCTTGATGACAGGGGCAGTAAACTTAACAGAGCTCTTTACTTTCTCTACAACCTTCTGCTCCATCTCAATCTTGACGGGCTCCTTACGCTCAACCTTAGCTTCCTTCTTCTTGGCCAGCTGCGAAAGCTCCACATCTGTGGTAATGGCAACCTTCTTAGGCATTGCATTCTCAATGGCTATCTTTGCCCATACGGCAGCCATGATTACCACAATGGCAACAAGCACAATGATGATTGACGCCAAGTTGCGCTTTCCTGTGTTCTTACGCAGACGGTAGGCACCATAAGAATGATTCTTACCTTCAAAGACGAGATCGACCCAGCTATTGTCTATTAGATCTATTTTTGACATAGTTCTTCCTTTTTAATTATCTTCTGTCACCGATTCGATTACTTGATTCCTTTCAGAGAGAGAAGCTTCTCGTCATCAGGAGTTATCTTGTCAATGACGTACTTACCAATGCTGCATATCTGCATCTCGTCAAGAGCCTCAACCATATTATTATAGCTGGCAGTATCCAAAGGCTTTATAATAATGGTAAGAGTAGGTATCTTCTCACCGTTGATATTACCTTTGCGCAGTTCATCAAGCTCCTTGTTGTACTGCTCCTCAGTCATTGTCGACCCTGGGGCGGTCTTGCGGGCGTCAAGATCCTGCTTCGCTCTCATGATGCGGGCCACGGGGTTGATGCCTTCCTCGGTTGTGTGCTTGATGAGCACGCTACGGATTCCGTCCTTGCCCCATGTGGTCTCTTTCACGCATTCCGGATTGTCGTACTGCGGGATGCCGGCAACATAATATATCTTGTCATTAGAACCAAGATATATGGTGATGGTATGAGAAGCTTTCGTTACAGACTTTTCCTCGTCAGTCAGCTTCTGGTCGTTCGACGGCATGGTAAGCTGCATTGCCGAAGGCTTGCTAAGGGTCGTACAAAGCATGAAGAAGGTGATAAGAAGCATCATCATGTCCACCATCGGCGTGAAGTCCACGCGGGTGTTCATTTTCTTCTGCTTGCTTTCTTTTTTCTTTGCCATGGATTATTCCTCCCCTTGTTTAAGATTTGTGATAAGTCTGTAACGGTTCTCGTTCATGTCCTGAAGCTCAGACATCATGGTCTTAACGACCTTGTATGGTGTCTTTGCATCACACTTGATGGCTATCGTCATGTCCGGGTTGGCTTCACGCGCAGCCTTGACCCACTCCTGGAACTCGCTCATGCCACCGTCAATGCTGTCGGTGGGTATGCCGAGAGTCTTGATAGCTTCAGCCATCTGTTCTTTTTCAAGACTGAGGTAATCTCCCAAAGCGCTGATAGGGGCGCCAACCATCGACTCCTGGCTGAAGTTCTTGAGTTGGGCGCTGTTGAACGACAACCCGAACTTGTCTGCAATGGTTTGCAGCATGGCGTTCATGTTGTTCTTGTTCTCGGTGCCTATGAATATCTTTCCGTCGTTTCCGACCAAGATATTCAAGACATCGTTCTCAGGCACTTTGACCTCAGACACCGAGCTTGGCGTGTTGACCTGTATAGGCTCCGGCTGCAAGAATGTTGATGTCAACATAAAGAAGCACAGAAGCAGCGTCATCACGTCAGACATAGGCGTCATGTCTATCCAGATGTCTTTTTTCTGTATCTTTATTTTACCCATTAGTTTGAATTTAAAAGGTAAAACAATTAAATCTCGTCGGTGTGGTTAACGTCGTATGTAGCTGCTATTGTATAACCAACCTCGTCGAGTGCATATGTAAGCTTGTCAATCTTGTTCGTGTAGAAGTTATAAACAACCACAGCCACCCAAGATGTTGCGATACCAGAAGCCGTGTTCACAAGGGCCTCAGAAATACCGGCAGACAGAGCCATTGAGTCAGCACCACCACCGCTTGACAGAGCCTGGAACGAACGAATCATACCCAACACCGTACCGAACAGAGCGGTAAGAGTACCGAGGGTAACGATTGTTGCAACGATAGGCAGGTTCATCTGCAGTGTAGGCATCTCAAGCTGAGTGGCCTCCTCGTGGGCCTGCTGTATCTTTGAAATCTTCTGGGCCTTCTTCATTGTGTTGTTGCTCTCAACATCCTTGTAAGCGTTGATAGAAGCAGAAACAACGTTAGCTACAGAACCGCGCATCTTGTCGCACAGTGCCTGAGCCTCGGTGAACTTGCCGGCCTTGATGAGCTCCTTAACCTGAACAGTGAACTTAGAGAGGTTCATCGTACCGAATGCAGACTTGAGGGCGAAATAGCGCTCAACGCCGAGGCAAACCACAGTGAGGAACAATGTGAAGATAAGACCTACAACAGGACCTCCTTTATACACAGTACCTGCAAGGTTAGCAGGGTGAGCAGACTTGTCTCCTCCGACGAAGTTGCTTGCATCACCGAGAACGAGGAAGTAGAAAGCATACGCTACAATGCAGCATATCACCATAATCCAGATAGCGTTCTTGATACCTCCAAACCCCTGTTTCTTGTTTTTAGCCGGGGTTACAGCTTTTGTTGATGTTGCCATAATTGATTGATGTTTTTGTTTATTAATAATATGAATTTTGTTTTTTTAGTTGTTTTCTTAGCTTGCGCCTTACTGATGGTTAGAAAGTGGTTTTCGTTTCAGTGCAGCAAAGATAATAAATATTACAGATACTGCGTTCGACGCTTAACATCTTTTAATCAGCTTGTCGCAAAAATAGGCCGCATTTATCAGTTTACGCAGTTTATTTCAGCTTTGCCAAGGCCTCTTTAATACGCTTCATGGCTTCAACGATGTTGTCCTCGCTGGTTGCGTAACTCATGCGGAAGCAGTCCGGGTCGCCGAAAGCATCGCCGCCGACAGTTGCCACATGTCCTTTCTCCAACAAGTAAAGAGCAAAATCGGTGGAGCTTGATATCGTTGTCTCGCCGTCTGACTTGCCGAAGAAGCTGCTGCACTTGGGGAACACATAGAAGGCGCCTTCCGGCACATTCACTTCCAGCCCCGGTATTTCGCTTGTAAGCTTGACAATGAGGTCACGACGGCGATGGAAAGCCTGCCTCATCTCCTCCACACAAGCCTGGCTCGACGTATAGGCAGCTTCTGCCGCCTTCTGGCTTACGGAGCACGGGCCGCTTGTATACTGGCCTTGCAGCTTGTTGCACCCCTTCACTATCCACTCCGGGGCGGCAATGAACCCAATGCGCCAGCCCGTCATGGCGTAAGCCTTTGACACGCCGTTGACAACGATGGTGCGCTCTTTCATTCCGTCAAACTGCGCAATGCTCTCGTGACGGCCTGTATATATAATGTGCTCATAAATCTCGTCGGCAAGCACAAACATGTCTTCATGCTTCTTGATGACCTCTGCCAGCCCCTCAAGTTCAGCCTTGGAATAAACGCTTCCGGTAGGGTTGCTCGGAGAGCACAGTATGAGCAGGCGAGTCTTCGGCGTTATGGCAGCCTCCAACTGCTCCGGTGTCATCTTGAAATTCTGCTCGAAGCCGGCGTTAACAATCACAGGCACGCCACCGGCAAGCTTCACCATCTGGGGATAAGAAACCCAGTAGGGGGCAGGTATTATGACCTCGTCACCGTCGTTGACCAAGGCCATCACCGTGTTGCATACGCTCTGCTTAGCTCCGTTTGACACGAGAATCTCGTTCATTCCGTACTCCAGGCCGTTCTCGTTTTTCAACTTGTCGACAATAGCCTTGCGCAAGTCGGGGTACCCAGGCACTGGCGAATACCTCGAATAGTTGTCATCAATGGCTTTCTTGGCTGCGGCCTTGATGTGGTCAGGAGTGTTGAAGTCGGGCTCACCTACGCTCAAGTTGATTACATCGATGCCCTGAGCTTTCATCTCAGAGCTTTTCTGCGACATCGCCAGCGTGGCTGACGGCGCAAGCCTTTGCAAACGATCGGATAATTGTGCCATACGAATTACTGTTGCTATTTATTTAACTGCAAAATTAGTTATTTTATTCTTCACGCGAAAAAAAATATATTGTTTTTTAATGTTTCGTCAATGAAATGTAACAAAACGGGGGCCTCAGAGGTGCAGAGTATGCCCCATTCTGTCTTTTTTTGTCTTCAGGTAGTTGTAGTCATATTCATTTGGGGCCACCTCGATGGGCACATTCTCCACTATCTCCAGCCCATACGCCTCGAGCCCCACCCTCTTTGTCGGGTTGTTTGTGAGCAGCCTCATCTTGTGCACCCCGAGATGCCTCAGCATCTGCGCGCCGCATCCATAGTCGCGCTCGTCGGGCTTGAATCCCAGGTGCACGTTGGCATCGACGGTATCGTAGCCTTCCTCTTGCAGCTTATATGCCTTGATCTTGTTCATCAGGCCGATGCCCCGGCCTTCCTGCTGCATGTATATCACCACGCCCTTGCCTTCTTTCTCAATCATCTCCATTGAGCGGTGCAGCTGTTCTCCGCAATCGCATCGCTTGCTCCCCAGTATGTCTCCTGTGGCGCACGAAGAGTGAACCCTTACCAACACAGGTTCGTCGGCGGCCCAACTGCCCTTTATGAGCGCGATGTGCTCCAGTCCGCTGCTTTTCTGCCTGAAAGGTATCAGCCTGAAATGCCCGTATGCCGTTGGCATGTCAACCTCGGTGCCCACCTCTATCAGCGACTCCGTCCTGAGCCTGTAGGCAATGAGGTCTTTGATGGCGATTATCTTCAACCCGTACTGGCTGGCAAACTGTTTCAATTCGGGCAGCCGTGCCATAGTACCGTCGTCGTTCATTATCTCCATGAGCGCCCCGGCCGGATACAGCCCCGACAGTTTGCACAGGTCGATGGTGGCCTCGGTGTGGCCCGAACGCCTCAGCACGCCATGGTCTTGTGCGTATAGCGGGTTGATGTGCCCCGGCCGCCCGAATGTCTGCGGCGTCGACTCAGGGTCGGCCAGAGCCCTTATCGTGGCCGCGCGGTCGTGGGCCGAGACACCCGTCGTGCACCCATCGAGCTTGTCGATGGTCACGGTAAATGGCGTTCCCAGCACCGATGTGTTGTCTTCCACCTGCCTCGGCAGGTCAAGTTCCTCGCACCGGCTCATGGTTATAGGCGCGCACAGCACCCCCCTTGCATGCTTCAGCATGAAGTTGACGGCTTCAGGCGTAATCTTCTCGGCGGCAATTATCAAGTCGCCTTCGTTCTCGCGGTCTTCATCGTCGACCACAATCACGAACTTGCCCTCGCGGAAATCATCGAGAGCCGATTCTATTGTGTCCAGTCTGGTGTCTGTCATATCATTACAATTTTATGGTTATATACAAGTCAGTGACGGCCCGCGTTGCCGTTGCCCATTTCCGCTATACGTGCCACGAGGGCGTCGTTGGCAGCCCTCACCACCCTCAGGTCGCGCAGCAACCGCAACCTGAAGCGCAGCATGCGCAGGTAGAAGAACACGCCAAGGGGTAGCAGTATGCCCACGGTGGCGTTGAGCCACTTGTTGCGGAATGGCCTTGTGTGGGCATGGGTGGCCATTATGGGATATCGGTTGAGCTCGGTCAGTATCACCTTGTCCCTGGTGTTCGACAGGTCTTCTATCACCGCCTCCAGCTCGACGCTTATTTCCCGTATGCGCCTGTCGTCGCCTTCGCGAAAGAACACGCTAATCGGGTTGGGCGCATGCAGCAAGTTGTGGCATCTCGAATACTCCGTGATGTCGAGCGTTATCTTTTCGAGCATTGCGGCGTCGGCGGCGTAATCGGGGTCGTTGATTATCACCTCCTTGCGGTAAACGTGGCGTTTCTGCCTGATGCCGAGCAGCGAGCAGAATATGGAGCGGTAGATGTCGAAGTTGAACACCACTGAGTCGTTGTTGGCCTTGTATGTGAAGAACACGGCCAGCGGTGTGAGCACGGCAGTGGAAATCAGCTTGCCGAACCACACTGTCCACACCCCGTCGCGCGCCATCTTCATCCCCGAGTTTTCAAAAATGAAGTAGACGATGAACACGAGCACCGATATTATCACCGGCACTCCGAGCCCGCCCTTGCGTATGATAGCCCCGAGCGGTGCCCCTATGAAAAAGAATATCACGCAAGACAGGGCGAGCGTCACCTTGCCGATGGCCTCAATCTGGTGAGTGCGCACGTTGCGGTTGAGCCCTTTCATGTAGTCGCCCTTCATGTCAAGCTCCGAGGCATACATCTGCACGCTGTTGAGGGCGGCCTTTACGGCCCGTTGCCTGTCTTCGGGGCTCAGCCTGAGATACACCGAATCTATGTTCATAGTGTCCGACCTGGCCTCGGCCACGGCCCGCAACGAGTCTGCACGCCCCACCTCAGGCATGCTGAATGCGGTGCGTTTGGCGTCGTTGTAGAACGAATGGCCCACACTGTCGTTGAAATGGCGTATGGAGTCGAGGTCGTGCATTATCTTGCCGATGCTCTTCGAGCGGGCGTCGGCCGATATTCCGGCCACGTCTGCCATGTTGAAGCCTCCGTCGAAGTCGAGCACAATCTGCTTTGTGCCGAAGGTCTCGCGCCTGTAAGGCACGCTGGCGCTACCGGCGATGTCTTGCGACTGCATGTTTTCAAACCACTCGCCGCTGTATAGCGTGAGCAGCAGGTGCTTCTTCTCGGCCGTCGACTGCAGCTTGCCCGAGTCGGCAAGTATTATGGCCGCATCCTCATAACTGCCGTTCATGCGGTATATCATCACCCCGTAGAGCATGCCCGTGCCCACCTCTTTCTTCTGCACATAAAGGTTGCATCCCGGTATTCCGTCGTAGAATATGCCCTCAGGTATCTCGAGTTCGGGGCTTTTTTGCTTCATAGAGAGAAGCAGCTGGCTGAACGACTTGTTGGCATCGGGGCCTATCACGTTCTGGAAATAAAACGAGCAGCAGGCTATCATGCACACTATCACGATCAATGAGCGCATGGCTTGCATGAGCGATATGCCCGCAGCCTTGATGGCCGTGAGCTCCGAGCTCTCACCTAGATTGCCGAAGGTGATCAGCGACGAGAGCAGTATGGCCAGCGGGAATGCCTGCGGCATGAGCATGAGCCCCATGTACCAGAAGAACTGCGCCAGCACTTCGAGCGAAAGCCCCTTGCCAATCAGCTCGTCGACATAGCGCCACAGGAACTGCATCATCAGCACAAACTGGCAGATGAAGAACGTTCCGAGGAACAGCAGGCCGAACTGCTTGGCTATGAATATGTCTAACTTCTTTATGCGGAGCATTGTTTGTCTGACGACTATGGGGGTAGTTATACCGACTTGCAAAGTTAGCATAAAAAAGTCAGAGTGGGAATGCTTTTGCCGTTTTTTTCAGTTTTTTACAGTCCGCTCACCCTGTGCAGCCTGTTCAGGCTTCCGCTCCACAAGCCCCGCAGGCTGTCTTCCTCGTCGGCATCGGCAAAGTCGGTGATGAGCAGGGCCAGGTTGCCGGTGAGCTCACTCTCCTCGAGCCTCATCTCCCAATACTCGCCTTCGCCGTGGTCGGCATCCCACTTGAGCCTTATGTGGCTGAACTTGCGGCGGTCAATCACGTGCGACACCCTCACGTCTTGGCCCGTCCAGAGCTCGCCCCAGGTGAATGTCATCGTTGCGCCGTCGTCGCTCACCCTGTCTGCCATCCACTTCTGCAGCCCTGCCGCGCTGCTTATCAGTCGCCAAACTATGGCCGGCGACTTGGCCGCCAGCGGATACTCGATGGTCACTTTCTTGCGTTCCATATATCAATACCACTTATATATAATATAATGTATGGCCTCACAGACCGATGCAAAAGTATCTTTTTTCGATTAAAGACTTAATAAAACCGTGATAAAATTTTGTGAATTAAAAAATTTGCATTACCTTTGCACCCGCAAACAAACGATGGCGGGATAGCTCAGCTGGTTAGAGCGTCGGATTCATAATCCGGAGGTCGTGGGTTCGGGTCCCACCCCCGCTACATCAAAGGCAAAGGGCTTGCAATTTTTTGCAAGTCCTTTTTCTGTTTATGACACAGCAAACGGCACAGCCCTTGAACAGCCATTCTTGCCGCTGCCCGGCGAAGCGCAACGCCCCGGAGGCTCCTTACATTTACCGACACCACGTTTATGAAACACACAATAATGCCGGGCAACGCTACGAAACCTTAGGCCATAGAAACCCAACGGCATGCATAATGCACCAAAACTGCCTGCCAGACAGTCACCACCCCTCATGCATAGCAAGCCGCAACGCACCGTGGCAGACCGGGCAGGCGGCTGCATGGCTGCCGAATGGCGCACACACAGATTGGCTCACCAGAAAATCCAGGAGGCTTATTAGGAGTTAAGGAGTTAGGAAGTGCAGGAGTTAAGACAATAGTATTTGACTGTCTTCCTGCAACACTTTCCCATGCTCCCAGAGCTCCCATTCTCCCAGAGCTCCCATGTTCCATAACTATAGTCTGTACTCCGAGCAAAGAATTAATAATTAAGAATTTAAAAAGGTCTGCGCGATGATAGTCAAATACTATTGTCCTCTACCTCCTTGTGCCTCCTTCTGATGGGCCGGGGGCAGGCCGTGTTCTTTGTTGACAATCGTCGCATATACGATTTGTCGGAGCTCGACCGTCTCTCGTCTGTTGACATCGAAAGCATCGAGGTGGTTGCCAATCCGGGCTCTGAATACGATGCTTCTGTCAAGGCTGTGGTCAGGGTTGCCACCTATGCCAACTTTGCACGGGGGCTGAGCGTGGATGCCCGCTCGACATGGTACCAAAACCGCAATGCCAGCGTGGTAGAGCAGTTGGGCTTGCGCTACAGCGCACAACGGTGGACGGCATACAACAACCTTGAATACCGCTCTGACAACGACCTGACATGGAAAGACCTCACCCAGACTGTATATGCCGACACGTTGTGGAATGAAGTGAGCAATGAGCAGGAGCACCTCAGGCACAACCGCATAGAGAACACCACGGGCATTGATTGGCAGATAGGCCGGCAGTCGTATGTAGGCGGGCGCTACATGTTGACATTCGATACCTACAGCCGAATGGATTTGAGCTCAGACAACAGTGTCTATGCAGACGGCAAGCCATACGACCAGCTGCTTACCACAGGGCTGCAACGTGGGCACGGCAACCGCAGCCACTTTGTCAACGCATATTATTCCGGGGCCATTGGCGGCTTCAAGGCCAATGCCGACTTCGACTACCTTCACAGTACGACCGAGACAGACAATGAATATGATGAGGCCAGCCGGGCCGGCAGCAGTCGCGCGTTTACGGCTGTCAGCCGTGTCAACAACCGGATGATGTCGCTGCGCGCCTCGGCAGGCCGCAAGCTGTGGCGCGGCGATGCAACCGTGGGGGTGGAGTATGTCCGCACACGGCGAAACGACAACTATCTCAGCACCCTTGACGAGATGCCTACAGCGCAGAGCCTGCTCAAGGAGACGCAGCGCGCGGCTTTTGCCGACTATTCGGTGCTTACCCGTGTGGGCCTCTTCGGTCTCGGCGTCTGCGTGGAGAATGCGCGGTTCACCTTTCATCCCGGCAATGGCGGGGAAGATGTGAGCCAGTCATTCACCAAGGTCTATCCCAACCTGTCGTGGGGCATCCGCGTAGGGCAGTTGCAGGCCCAGTTGCTTTACTCCACTGAAGTAAACCGCCCCACATACCGCCAATTGAGCAAGAATGTGCTCTATGGCAGCCGTTATACGTGGCAGATGGGCAACCCAATGCTGCAACCTGAGTATGTGCATGGGTTGACGCTGCAAGGTGTGTGGCGTATGGTGCAGTTTCAGCTGGGTTATTCCGACACACGCAACGCAATCATAAACTGGGGTACGCAGTCGGCTGCACAGGGCGCATTGTCAATAATGTCTTACCGCAACCTGCCTTCGGTCAAGGAGATGCGGCTGGCGGTGGTCGTCTCAAAGAGCTTTGGTGCATGGACCCCACAGGTTACTACGGTGGTTAACAAGCAGTTTCTGAACCTGGCAACGAGCATGGGCACTTACAGCTTGGGCAGCCCGATATGGATAGTCAAACTGTCCAACAACTTCCGATTGGGGCGCACGCTTTCATTCTTTGTCACAGGCGACTACCAGAATCCGGGCGACTACCGCAACGTGCATCTCAGCCGCCACATGTGGTCGGTCGACTTCAATGCCGTAAAGACGTTTTGCCACGACCGCCTGTCTGTACAACTCAAGATTAATGACATTTTCGACAGCAAGAAAGACGGCAACGATATTTACAACGACCGGATGGTGATGCACCTGCTTAACCGATACGGCTTCAGGGCTGTTTCCTTAACGCTGGGTTACAAGCTGAACAGCAAGGACGACACTTCGCACAGCCACAGCGATGCAGACAAGGAGGTCAAACGGTTGTAATTGATTGAACGTCGGGCATGTTTTTTTTACTGCATATAGCAATGAACTCATTCAAATTTTTCGGAAAAAGTTTGAATGAGTTCAATAAATTGCTGCCATGCCGACAGGCTGCCCCGTGACACTGCCGCAAGGCCCGTTTAGCAAGGTGCTACGGGCGGTTTTGCCTGCCGTTACGGCCCCCCTTGCAACGGCAGGCTGGGTGGCATTGCTGTCTCTTTTCAGCGCCTTTTTTATGAATGTCTGCATTCTGACAAATGAGGAGGAAGGTAATAAGTAGTAAGTATGAGTTTTGAAGGATTAAGTAGGAGTTATTATTAGGAGTTAGAAGGAGTTAGAAGAAGTTATCACTCGCTGCGCTCGTTTATGGAGTTAGAAGACATTACCCACAAAAGCTATTGTCCTCTACCTCCCTCTACCTCCCTCTAACTCCTACTACCTCCTACTACCTCCTATTCTACCTCCTTCTACCTCCCTCTACCTCCCTCTACCTCCCTCTACCTCCCCCTAACTCCCTCTACCTCCTTCTACCTCCTTCTACCTCCTTCTACCTCCTTCTACCTCCTATCTAACCATAGTCTTTATTCTTGCAATGTGTCTATATGGTGGTCAACTGGCATTAGTATATATAAATACTAATGCAGTTGACACCAGCCACATTGACAAAACAGTTTCACAGTGGGCTTTGCGATGGTTGCGAGAAAGCAAGCGTTGGTTTGCTGAAAGTCGGAATTTGTGTTCGTATAGTCGGAGCAATATGGTCTAAATACAAAAACACTTGTTTTTCACGTAATGATTTTGTATATTTGTTGCATCATGCCGCGTGGCCGGTTCGCCCGGCGCAAAGCCGCCTCAGTATGGCGGCGCCCCGTTCCGGCCCTGCGGCCCTGACCATTACAGCCTAAACAACCTAAACAGCCAGAAATGAAAGAACCCCTTGCAATGGCGGCGTGCATGGCCCCGTGCCATGGCCCGCATCCCAACCACACGCCGGCCTGCCCATTGGC
>ENA-OPEZ01000136-OPEZ01000136.1-human-gut-metagenome-genome-assembly--contig:-NODE-136-length-25536-cov-1.808328_pt1 | contig 25536 bp, 5 predicted proteins | sample MGYA00241307_ERZ501548 | MGnify/ENA primary metagenome ERZ501548 (study PRJEB25962, sample SAMEA1969296) | human gut metagenome | biome: human gut; feature: human-associated habitat; material: faeces... | reverse complement strand
ATCAATGTTGATTACAAGGCGCGCACGGTAGAGATTGACGGCGTGGTATTGAAAGAAGGCGACTATCTTTCACTCAACGGCTCAACCGGCGAGGTATACTATGGCGAGGTGAAGACAAAGCCCGCTGAGGTTACCGGCGACTTTGCTGCACTGATGGAACTGTGCAACAAGTACACCAAGCTGGTTGTACGCACCAACGCCGATACACCCCACGACGCGGAGGTGGCACGCAACTTCGGAGCTGTCGGCATAGGTCTCTGCCGTACGGAGCACATGTTCTTTGAGAACGAGAAGATCAAGGCCATGCGTGAAATGATTTTGGCAGATACAGTGGAAGGCCGTGAAAAGGCTCTTGAGAAGCTGTTGCCATATCAGAAGCAGGATTTCTACGGCATACTGAAGGCAATGGACGGATATCCTGTAAACATACGTCTGCTTGATCCTCCTCTCCATGAGTTTGTGCCCCACGACCTTGCCGGACAGGAGGCCATGGCCAAAGAGATGGGCGTTTCCGTACAGGAAATCCAGCATCGAGTAAACAGTCTGAGCGAGCACAACCCGATGCTTGGCCACCGCGGATGCCGCCTTGGAAACACATATCCCGAGATTACGGCAATGCAGACTAAGGCAATACTTGGTGCCGCTATACAGTTGAAGAAGGAAGGCCACGACCCGCATCCTGAAATCATGGTGCCGCTGATTGGAATTGTCAATGAGTTCGATGCGCAGGAGAAGGTGATACGCGATACAGCCAAGGCCCTGTTCAAGGAAGAGGGAGTGGAGATTCCGTTCCGCGTCGGTACGATGATCGAGATACCTCGTGCGGCACTGACCGCCGACAACATTGCCAAAAAGGCCGAATACTTCAGCTTTGGAACAAACGACCTCACGCAGATGACATTCGGTTACAGCCGCGACGACATTGCAAGCTTCTTGCCCGTTTACCTCGATAAGAAGATTCTTAATGTCGATCCGTTCCAGGTGCTCGACCAGAATGGCGTTGGCCAGCTTATCAAGATGGCTGTCGACAAGGGCCGCAACACTCGTCCCAACCTCACATGCGGTATTTGCGGCGAGCATGGCGGTGAGCCTTCATCTGTCAAGTTCTGCCACAAGGTAGGCTTGAATTATGTTAGCTGCTCACCATTCCGCGTGCCCATAGCACGCTTGGCAGCGGCGCAGGCTGCTGTAGAGGAATAACACGATAAGCCCTCGTAACTAACGAGTTAGGCGGTAAGTCTCTGATAATAAAGAGGCTTGCCGCCTAAGTTGTTTTTAGGCGGTCTGCACATTCTGCATGATTATCGTGCAGAATGTGTAGGGTTTGCTTACCAAAACTTACACCAAATCGGCATGATGCGCTTACCAATGCTTACACATGATTTTTGAATAACAAAAAATACAGAGACAATGGCAATGTTTAAACCAGTAATCAGGAGACCGCGCAAAGACGGTTTCTTCCAAGTGTACATTCGGGTGATGCAGAACCGCAAGCCCGGATACATCAAGACCGACAAGGTTGTCACGAAAGACTATCTCGACAAGAACAATGACATCACCGACCCTTTCGTGAACGAGTATTGCATGAGGCGCATACTCCGTTTCACAGAACTGCTCAACCGTGTGGATAGTTCAAAGTGGACGGTCAAGCAGATAATCGAGTATGTGACCAAGGAGGACGAGGACTTGTGCTTTTCGGACTATGCGCACCTGCACATAAACCGCATGATTGACAACGGACAGTTGAGGAACGCGAAGAACTACAAGCTGGCACTCCAGCACATGGAGCGGTTCGCAGGGACAACGAGGGTGATGTTCGGGCAACTCACCTCTACTTTCGTGAACCTGTGGGTGCAGTCGTTGGAACAGACGCACAGGGCAAAGGAGATGTACCCGGTATGCATGAGGCAGGTGTTCCGTGCTGCCGTGGCGGAATACAACGACTACGACAACGGAGTTATCCGCATCAAGACGAACCCTTGGGGCAAGGTGAAGATACCACAGGCTGACCGCACGGCAAAGATTGCCATCAGCCCGGAGGAGTGCCGTGTGTTCTTCGCTGCCCCATTGCCCGAGACGAAAATGATTGATCCATTGCCCGAGATTGGGCGTGACGTGTCGAAGATGATACTTTGCCTTGCAGGTATCAACACGGTTGACCTCTTCGAGATGAAGAAAGAGAACTACCGAAACGGCTGCTTGTGCTACAACAGAGCCAAGACGAAAAAGACGCGCACCGATGATGCGTACATCGAAATGAGGGTTGAGCCTGTGATACAGCCGCTGATGGAGAAATACTTAGCAGAGCCTAACGACCCTTATCTGTTCCGTTTCCACAAGCGTTTTTGCGACAGCGACTCGTTCTGTGCAGGTGTGAACAACGGCATCAAGCAGATTTGCAGGAGTCTGGGCATCCCCAAGGAAAAACAATACAGGGCGTACACATTCCGCCACACTTGGGGAACGGTGGCGCAGAACGACTGCGGAGCGACCATTGACGAGGTGGCTTTTGCCATGAACCACTCGCACGGACGCACCATCACGCGCGGCTACATCAAGCTGGACTTCTCCCCTGCATGGGAACTGAACGCAAAAGTGATTGACTTCATCTTCTTCAGCACGGCAAAGAGCAAGCAGGGCTTGGCGCACGATGTGGAAGAACGCAAGGACACGATGTTCCGCATTGCGCCAAAGTACATGATTTATGCAAGGGCGTACTACCGTGGCGAGGTACTGGCCGAAGTAAGCGACATTGGTTTCAGCAACATTGACGAGGTTATAGCCCGGCTTGCAGCGAAACTGCCCGACACTATCCCGGACAGGTGTGCCGTGCAGTTCCGCATCAAGAACGTGGACACCGACAGAGAGGCGGTGTACGAGAGGACTAAAGGCAAAGGGTTTTAGACAAACTCAACAAAGATGTTTTTGCGTCCATCCTGCGAAATGAGCTTGAGGTTGTCTGCAAGAATGTTGTCGGGATTGACTACAAGATGCAATACCGCTCCATGCTTGACAGCAGTTTGTGCCAGCAGTCTAATGTTTGAAACGGAGAAATTGTCCGCATAAATCTTCTTTGTGTGGTGATAAATGTACTAACGTATGTTAATCAAAATCGTAATCATCTGGCTGTACTAGATTTCTCCACTTAATGTCAGAAGTGTACATAGCTGCGATGTTTGCCAATCTGTCGAACAAATCATATTTAGGATCCGTTGAGTCACGAAAGAATCGCCTGTTGAATTTCCAACAGTATTCGTTCAAATACAATTGCAGGAATTGTGCATCCACGTCTCCATGTATGGCTGCAATTCCATCTCTACAACGGCCAATTACAATATGAACCCAAGGCAAGAAGGATTTAACCACTTTATCAACGTTTCCATTTTCCGTGACGACGATATGCTCAGTGAAATAATCGGCAAAGTTATTATGGGAAGACGAGTTGTCAGTAACTACAACAGTATCCTTTGCGACATGCTTACGGACAATGCCATCTATTGTCTTTGCACTCAGATCATTGATTACCAACATCTTTATGTAGTGTACGACTTTTCCGACAGATTTGCCTTTGGCTTTTTCCGACAAACGCTTGATCTTCTCCGCAGCAGCTTCCGGACATTTCTTCCAATAATCAATAAGCATCTTATCAACCTCTTTGCTTTCGACAATTACAAGTACCTTCGCTTGCTTCTGGCTTCCGGCACCTCTTTTGAGCGCATGGTCCCTGTAATCCTCTGGAATACGTATGGGGAAAAATGCTTCATCAAGTTCAACCTCGTCAGAAAGTTGGTAGACGGAGTCACGTTTCCCCATGATGTTGCGGAGTTTCATCATCATCAACCAAACTGGTGGATATTGAGAGGCTCCTAATTGGTGCTGAACCTCTTTTGCGGATAACACCTGCTTGACGGAGGTCATTAGATGCATTGTGTAGAACCAGGTGCTAAGTGACAGTTTGCTGTGTTCCATGACAGTCCCTTTGGTTAGTGGTATGGAACAGCCGCACTTCTTGCATTGGAATGCATTGCGCCCTTCTAACCATTTGTCCGTAACATCATTACAGCAAGGACATACAACGCCTTGCTGCATACGAACGGATTTGAAATAATCGATACAGGCTTCTTCTGTCGGGAATCGGCTATGAAATTGATTGAGTAGCATGAGGCAAAGATAAACCAAAATATCGGTTGAAACTAGCCGTTAACATCCGTTAGTACATTTATCACCACACAAAGTAAATCTTCACAGACGTGCCATTCTGCAAAAGCATGGCAATGTTTTCGTAATTTGTTTTCATCATGATGCGTTTTTGAATTCACGGCAAAGGTATCAAACAAGAACTTCAACTACCCTTTATCTTTTGCGACACGCCCGGCTTTGCAACTCCGCAAGGTCGGGCTTTCTTTTCGCCCCAACTTTTCTTCTCTACTTTTCTTCAAACAAAAAAAAGAAAATCAAAATCCGAAGTCGTTTTTGTCGTTGTCGTCGTCTTATATTATACGACGTTAGGAGTATAATATATATATTCCTTATTCCTATATCTTATATAAACTATCGTTTATATCTACGCGCGTGCGCGAGAAACGAACGGTAGCCTTTTGAGTTTTCTATGTTTTTGAAAAGGCTACCCTTTTTGAAATTAAAACCCTACCGTTTTTTATTGGCTGCAAGTACTTGTGTTTCAACGATAATCGCAAAAACCTATTTTTGAAGTTTTATCTACGTTTGCAACACGCAAACGCACCACTTTTTCAACGAGTTTTCTAAAAAGTTCAAGAAAATCAAGCACATAAAATGGTTACTTTTTATGCTCTTTTTCATAACGCTACCCTTTTATTTTTAGAAAGGCTACCCTTTTGTTTGCCTTTCGTTTGGGTTTTGAAAACAAAAAGGCTACCCTTTTTGTTGGGTTATGCTTGGGTTTTTGAAAAACGTAAGTGTAGGGATAAAAAATAGGAGGGCACTGAAAAAGGAGGGCACTGAAAAAGTCCCCATTTTTAAGGACTAAAACGGAAAAATGTTACGATTTATAACTTCTCTTTCTATAAATCGCCTTAATAAGGCTGTATTTGACAGAAAAAGAAGGATAAAACCACGATTTATCCGTCATTAACTTTCAATCTGAAAGTAGATTTTACTTTTTCAGTGCCCTCAAAAATAGCGGCCTATCCATCGCGGACGGGTCGCTAAAACTATGAGTGAAAATTGCGAATTGTCGGGTCTAAAAGTAGATGCGATAGACGGTGAGGTGTGGTGAGGGGTCAGTCGTCCTCGTCATCATCTTCGTCAGCGTCCTCGCCACAGAGGGCGGAAAGTTTGTCCTCGATGGTGCGGACGTTGATTTTGGCAGACATATCCACATCAACGGCTTTCATCTTCGGTGTGTGGAACTCCAGCAAGCGCAGTTCGGCATTGACACGGTCGTCCGGGGCGAGTTCTGCCATGTCAAGTTCAAAGTCGGACATGATTGTGGCTTTTCCGTTGAACTTGACGTTCTTAGGCTCGAAGTAACTCAAAGAATGTGCGCGGATAAACCCTTTCAGAGGGTTCTCCTTGTTGGGCGTGCCTTTCTTACGCCCTCCTGTTTTCATACCTTTCATATTTATCTTCTCCTTATCTTGTTGTGGTGTGGACGCTCCATCAACGTCCACGGCCTTGTGATACAAAAGTTAAAAGTCGTGGGCAAAGATACCTTATTAATTTAGCGCACGAATTATAACTTTTGAAATATAAACGATTATGGGACTGATAGGAGCAGCGGTAGGAGCCGCAGGAAGCATCTTCGGTGGCATCAGCGCGAGCAAGGCGATGAAGCGCATGAAGAAGAATGTCGAGGCACAGCGCAAGGCCAACCAAGACTGGTATGACCGCAGGTATAACGAGGATGCCACACAGAGGGCTGACGCGCAGAGGATACTCACCCAGACGGAGCAGAGCATCAAGAACCGCAACCAACAGGCGGCAGGTGCGCAAGCCGTGATGGGTGGCACGGACGAGAGTACGGCAGCAGCCAAAGCCGCCAACAATCAAGCCTTGGCGGACGCAACGTCACAGATTGCAGTCAATGCAGACGCACGCAAAGACCAGATAGAGCAGACGTACAGAGCCAAGGACGATGAGTATGTGAACCAGTTGAACCAGATAGAGCAAGGCAAGGCGCAAGCCATTGCAGGAGCCGTGCAGGGCGTGGCAAGCGCTGCATCGTCAATGCCTTTCTAACTTAAAGAACAACAGATATGAGCACAGGAAATCCACCTAAAGGCAGTGCCGACTGGCTTGCAGAGCAGGACGGAGCGGACACCACTCCCCCTGCCAAAGGTACGCAAGCATGGACGGAGCAGCCTCCACAGCCCGAACCTGCCCCGAAAGGCACGGAGGCATGGACGGAGCAGCACAGCGGAGAGAACGCCCCTGCACCGACAGAGAGCAAGCCGACACCGCAGACAGATGTCGCCCCACCTGCCGACAAGGGCATTGGCGTATCTCCACAGAACAATGCCGATGCCGTCATGGGCTACGACCAACAGATAGCGGCATTGCAGGAGGCGGCCAACAAAACCAAGCCCGAAACCGAGGAGGAGCGCAAGAAACGCGAGCGCAGGGAGAAGTCGAAGAAGATAATCGCAGCCGTTGGTGACGGTCTGATGGCGTTGAGTAACCTCTACTTCACGACACGAGGTGCGCCCAACATGTACGACCACAAGACCATGAGCCAACAGACACCCTTGCAAGCGCAGCTCGACAAATTCAAAGCCGAGCGTGAGGCCAATGCAGACAAGTATTTGCAGTATTCCCTCAAAATAGGCGACTTGCAGAACGACAGAGCGAAGACTTTACGCGAAATGGAGGCCGAGCAGGAGAAACGAAAACTGGCAAGGGAAAAGGCACAGCGCGAGCAGGAGGAACACGGCTGGCTTGCTGCATTGCAACCCGACAAACTGCGTGAGCAAGCAGGAAAGGCCACTAAAGCCGAGCAAGAAGGCATTACCGCAAAGGCGGAAGCTGACAATGCTCCTGACCTCTACAAAGCAAAGGTTGATACGGAAAAGGCACGAGGCGAGGCACAGCGAGCGTCAGCTGCATCAAGCCGGGCAGCAGCCACCGATCATTAAGCTTCGGCAAGAGCACACGACCGCTCAAATAACGATGAGTTTAGCGCATGGGACGAGAATGGACGCGAACACAAGTTCAGAACGGCAGCAGCTGCGGAGGCATTTGCCAGACAGCACGGTACATTTGAGGAAACCGATGTCACCTCTACAAGCACTACGGACAGTGAAACCAATGGCAAGTCCACTACGACTTACAAGAAGAAAAGTGGTTATGCCAAGCGCGTAGTGCGTCAACCTGCGACAAAACCAGCACCGAGACCGCAGCAGGGGTCATCATCATATAAGAATACAAAAGCATTAGGATTATAAGGATATGCCATACGATAAAATAGACCAACTCTATGACGCACTGAAAAAAGACGGTGCAGTCAGCAAGAGCCGAGAGAATTTTCGCAGTAAGATGCTTGCTCCCGGAAAGGAGGGCTATCAGAACCGTTTGCAGCTTTACAAAGCTCTGAAAGCAGATGGGGCTATTGATAGTCCTACATATGAGGAGTTTGGCAAACGGTTGGGACTTCATGCAGTGAATAACACACCTGCACCAGCCCATCCACAGCCACAGAAGCCGACCGCAGCCCCGGCACAAGCTGCCACACCTGCGCCAAATTCGGCTCCAGCAACGCCACAGCAGAAAGACAAGCCGCTCACCCCTGCACAGCGACAGGCGATGATAGACCAGGTGCAGCAGATGCAGCAACAGACGCAAGCCATGATAGCCGACAACAACGAGCGCATGAAGAACATGAAGCAGTATGGGTTCGGACTTGGCTTCGGTCAGACAAAGAAAGGTGGTGTGAAGTACAATCCACGTACAAAGAAGTTCGAGCAGACCTACATCACACCGACTGGCAACAGATACAGCAGCAAGGCGTTGGCTGATGCAGAAAGCTTCCGTTATCGCAAGGCTGCAAGTGAGCCTCTTGGCCTCAATATGAACGACCAGCAGGTGAACGACGCTCAGAAGCCAGCCTGTGCAGCCGTTGCAGCCTTGTGGAAAGAGGCAGAGGCTAAGTATGCAGCCGACCGCAACAAAAATGCGGAGGACGTGTACAGCGGCAATCCGTGGCTTCATGGAGGGCGTGAGATGCACATTGTCGATGCTGCCACCAACTCACACAAGAATGAGGTGTCGCGCCTTACGCGTTTTGACCTGCAGAAGATGATGGACAATGCGTGGGGACGTGTAGGCAAGCAGATGACGGCATCATGCTATGCGCAGCTGAAAAAGCAATACCCCACCGCAACCGAGCGTCAGTTGCAGAACTCGGCATCGGCAATGGCTCGTCAGTTGTCTGACAATGCCGTGTACAAGTATGCCGTGGCAAAGAACACGCCCAAGAGCACCTTGGAGTTCTTCGCCAAGACCGCAGCCGACATGAACCTATTACGCACTATCAACAAGGGACTGGCACGGAGCGAGGCTGGAACGACAGGCGACATGGCCGCATACGAGCAAGCGATGAGCGACTACGGCAAGAACCACCGTTGGGCGCAGATTGGCGGTACGGTGACAGGCATGATGTTCGACCCTACCACTTATATATCGGGTGGTGTCGGCTCGTTTGCAGGTAAGACGGCACTCAACATAGGAGGACGCATTGTTGCAAAGAAAGCAGCCACCAATGTGGGCGCACGTCTGTTTAGCAATACGCTGACCGGGCGTGTCGTGGCTGGTGTGGCAGGAGGTGCCGGGAACCTTGGCGCATACGAGGGCATCAAGGAGGGCGAAAGCCAGTGGCTGCATGGCGGACACATCAACCAAGAGACAGGTGAGAACGAGGGATATTCCGCAGGCGACGTGCTGAAATCGTCCCTGCACGGCACTTTGCTTGGCTCGGTAACGGGTACGGTGTCGCCTTTGTTGGGCAATGTGGCTGACAAATGGGTAAAGGCAACATCGAACACGGCAGGTAAGGTGGGTATCCGTGCAGGAGAACTTGCCACGTCCACCGTTGCCGAGGGTACAATCTTCTCCATTCCCGAATGGATTAATGGTGATGGCGATGCAATGGACGTGTGGACAGACAACATGTCGATGATGCTCGGTTTCAAGGCACAGCACATGGTAAAGTCCGCTCCGAGGGTTATCGCAGGGTTGCGCCCTATCGAGAACCCCAAGACAATGCAGGAGCGCAACCACAACCGCATGACTTTCTTGGAGAGACTCCGCACGCAGCTGGACGCAAGTCCGCGCGACATGGCTTTCACCAAGGAAGAGCGCGAGGAGTTGCAGAAGTACGGCTATGGCGACCTTGCGGCACTCTTCACACGTACACCAAAACAGCAGCCCAAAGCTAAGGCAAAACAGCCGACAGCCACGGACGGAAAGGTAATGAACTTTGACATTCCCGAAGCCGAGGTAGAGGACTTGGGCAAGCAGTGGCTCAAGACACACCCAGAGTTTGACGGCTACGAGGCCATGCAACGCCTCATTCAAGACCCAAGCGTGAGCCAGAGCGCGAGAGCCAAGGCGTACTATATCCTCACCGGGCATCAGTTGCCGATGGGAACGGTTACCGGATACACCACCGAAAAGGACGAACACGGCAATATCTTCGTGAAGTCCGTTACAGCCAATGGCGAGGTCGTAACGAACAGACGCTTTGCAGACGAGGCATCAGCCAAGAGGGAGCAGGACAAAATCATGCGACAGGCCGAACTCAACAGCGTTGATGTAGGTGAGCGTTACACCGAGGCTAAAGCCGACAACAAGGTGTGGGACGCAGCTGTTGAAGCCGTTGCCCCCGGTGCTGACCCCGAAACCGTCAAGCGCAACTACCAAGCTGCAAAGGAGGGCGACAAGGACGCAATCGCCAACTATGGGCAGATGGTAGATGCCATAGACAAGTTCATGGAAGAGAACAGAGGCATGGCAGACGCAGAACGTCCCGAGGCAATCCGTGCAGCCATCAAGGAAGATACAGGCGTAGATGTGGACGCGGCCATCAAGAAAGAGCCGAGCAAGCGCACCGAGCCAGAGCAAGCAGCCGTGGAGGACTATCTGAAACGGTTGTTCCCCGAACAGAACCAAGAGACAGAGCAGCCCATGTCCGACGACGAGGCAGGAGCAGCGGCCATCTATGACCAGTCGCGCTTGTTGTGGAATAAGGTGGAGCAAGGCGATGCGGACGCAAAGGCCGATGTGGATGCCATTGTTCTTCGTATGCAGGAGGCATTGCAGGAGTGTGAGGACGCTTTCGGCACTGACGCGGAAATGCACATGGCCGAGATGCAGGATAATCCGTGGGCATTGGCCAACGACCCCGAACTGACGGAAGACCAGCAGAACGCGGTACTCTACTACATCAATGCCAAGGCAGCGATGGACGGTGTGCAGGATGCGTCCAACGATGCGATGGAGAACAAGCGCAGGGAGGTAGCCGCCAATGTGGAGCGACACACCCACAAGGACAACGGCATGGTACAGCCAGCTACCATGAAGGTGGACGACAAGCCTGTGTACATTGTAAAAGGTAATGTCGCAGTACTTCCCGATGGTACAGGCATAGACACACAGAACTCCGACCAAAGCATTGTGATTTGCGATGCAGAGACAGGCGAATACAAGTTTACCAGTCCCGACCAAATCTTCAATCTCGGTGATGCCATTGACCCACAAGCCGAACTTGACGAGGCTTATGCCAACATTCAAGCTGAGCATGAGGCCGTGCTTGGTGGTATGGAAAATGGTGAAAGCGTACCAAAATCGGGAGAAAGCGTACATGAAACTCCCGAAAACGTACAGAACGAGGGCGAGAACGTGCAGCAGCCCATGACAGACGAGCAGTTGCAGCAGTACGCCCAAGGTGCTTTCAACGAGGCCACGCAAGGCGATGGTGGCGTTACACTTCCACAGGAGCAGGTTGAGCAGATGCAACAGCATAACCAACAGATGTTGGAGCAGGATCAACAGCGCAGGGAGGAAGAGGCCAACCGCCAGCCGACTGCACTGGAGCGTGTTCCTCTTAATGAGGAGACTGGCGAACCCATGTTTGAGAAGGCCGACAAGGAGACTGCCCTTGACGCACTCAACGAGGTTACAGGCGGCAACGAGGCCAACACCACCGCCATTGTCAATGCGCAGGTGGAGCAAGCGCAAAAGACACTCGATGCGCTGAAGAAGAAACAGCCGACCAAGAAAGCACCGTCCCTCAAAGGTTCGCCTATGGCGATGGTCAAGGCACAGCAGGAGGCCGATGCCAACTACAATGCCGCCATGGAGCAGTACAACGCACAAGTGGCGAATGCGGAGGAGACACTGGGCGCATGGTCGAGGATTTACACCCTTATGAACGAGCGCAAGCGTGCAATCCGTGAACAGCAGGAGGCAGAGCAGCGTGAGCGCGACAAGCAGATGCACGATGCAGCCGTGGCGCAGGTTGAGGAGCAGAAACGCATTGCGGCACAGAAAGCTGCAGAGCAAGCCGAGGTAGGCACCCATGCTGTGAACCCGAAGATAAAGGCCAAGTGGGACGGAGCCGCCAAGGTGGATGGCAATCCCAACGCACTCACCCTTGCGGACGGTTCTACCATTCGTGGGCATTACGTCCTCACCGAGGCAGGAGCCGCGTCAGCAAGCCACGATGTGAACAACGCCTTTGAGCCGACCGAGGGTTTCCCCATTGACGAGAACGGAGAGAGCGTGAACGACCGCGACTACAAGCGCGACACGGATGCACAGCGGATAGTGAGGGACATTGCCAACAGCTACGACAGCCGCGCCTTGCAGTCGCCTGTCATTGTCAGCAAGGACGGTGTAGTGCTTTCGGGCAACAACCGCACCATGTCGGGCGACATTGCAGCCCAGCAGGGAACAGACAAGGCGTATATCGACCATCTGCGCGAGTTCGGACAGATGTACGGCTTCACTCCCGAGCAGATAGACGGTATGAAACATCCGCGTGTGGTGTTCGTCCCGGACGAGCAACTGCCCTACGATGCAACCACATTCGCACGTTTCAACGCTGAACAGCAGAAGAAACAGAGCAAGCCAGAGCACGCGGTGAAACTCGGCAAGATTGTCCCCGACAATGTTTTCACGAGCATCACCAATGACATCAGCCGCTTTGACCGCCTCTCGGACTACTACGCAGACGACAAGGCAGTATCTTCGGCTATCAGTCAGTTGCTCGGTGCAGGAGTCATCAACGAGATGCAGCTGCCCGAAATGCGCACAGGCAATTCGTTGTCGGCAGCAGGAAAGGAACTTATCGAGAACACGCTTATAGGTAAGGTCTTTCAGACTTCGCCCGATGCCGTGCGCCATATCATCAGCACACCCACATTGCGCCAGTCGGTCATTATGGGTTTGAAGGAGATAGCCCACAACCGCACACTTGCCAAGAGTGGCTACGACCTAAGCAATGAGTTGGGTGCAGCCGTTGACCTCGTGGCAAGAGCCAAGAGCGCACACCCAGACATCTTCAAGGACGGAATGCCTGTGTCGCCATTCGGCAGGGAGCAAGGTCTGTTTGATGATGAATACGGAGACAGCCGAGTGACGGACGGCACGGTATTGATGCTTGCCGACATACTGAACAGCGGTAAGCCAAGCGACCTGCGCAAAGTACTCTCTACCTATAATAGTGCCGCAGTAGCTCCAGCTGGTGGTCAGTTGGATATGTTTACTGGCGATGTACGTTCAAAGGAACAAATACTTAATGACGTAAATGAATTATTCAGAAATGCAACACCAAGAGAACAACAAGCCCTCGTCGATGCAGCCATTGCAGAACGCAAGCGCATCGCAGAAACCGAGGCAGGACAGCGTGGAGGAAACAAGGCAACTGAACAAACTGAGGATGCTGTACAACGCAGTGCAGAGCCTCAACAGCCAGCAGTAGCCGAGACCGAACCTGCCAAGCAGGATAATACTCCACAGGCAGAAGAACCAAATTCTGACACACTTGCCGAGGCAGAGGAAGAGGCATTGCGCAAGCGCATCACCGAAACCGATGAGGAGTGGACAGAGCCAAGCGCAAATGGCGACATCTACAAGCAGAAACTCCTCATTGACGGCAGGGAAGTAATCAAAGTGGACACTCCAGACGAGAGCAAGAACTATCCCGGCACTTACTACGAGGTGGACGGCAAGCAGTTTGGCGACCTGCAAGAAGTGGTCAGACACCTTGACGGAGCGGAACAGCCGTTGTCAGCCAAGATAAAGACCGCATCAGCCGATGTGAACACCGAACCCACAGAGGCACAGAAAGAGGCCGGCAACTACAAGAAAGGCCATGTTCAGGTCGGCACGTTCGACATCACCATTGAGCAGCCGCAAGGCAGTGTGCGCAAAGGCACGGACGCTGACGGCAAGCAGTGGGAAAGCAAGATGCACAACACCTACGGCTACTTCCGTGGCACGGAGGGCGTGGACGGAGACCACATAGACGTGTTCCTCTCCAACGACATTGACGGTTGGAACGGGCGCAAGGTATATGTGGTGGACCAGTACAACCCCGATGGCACGTTTGACGAGCACAAGGTGATGCTTGGCTTTAACGACATGGACGAGGCAAAGAGCGACTATCTCGCCAACTATGAGAAAGGTTGGGAAGATGGGCGCAGGATTGTAGTGTCTGCAACGAACCTCGAAGATTTCGAGAAGTGGATAGACAGCAGCCACCGCAAGACCAAGCCGTTTGCGGAGTATGCAGGGGTGAAGAAAGAAACCGTGGCCAATACTCCTGCAAAGGAAGAGGCGGCAGTACCTACCGACAACGCAAACAATGCAGCCTACACCATCACTCCTGCCACCTATACTAATAAGAAAGGTAAGACGAGCGATGTGTCATTGCTTACTTTCAATGATGAACTGACAGCCGACCAAGAGCGAGCCGTCAAGGAGTTTGCCAAGGAGCGACTTGGCGAGGGACGCTTTTCTCCTGCAAGAGGTTGGAAAGACCGCGAGAGCGGAGGCTGGATGTTCCGCAGCGAGGAGGACGCACGCAAGGCTGCTGAAATGGTGGACGATGATGATGCTGTGGCAGACAATCAGCCGCTGACAGCGCAGGAAATGCGCGATGCCGTAGAGCCGAAGAAACCTGCAACACGGAAGAAAGCCACGGCTAAGAAACCTGCCAACAAGGTTGAGGTGGCCGATGTGACAGAACAAAAGCCGACAGAGCCAACCAAGGAAGAACCCAAACAGCCGACCAAGGAGGCAGAAAAGCCTAAGTATGAGGTGAGTGACGAGGAAATGAACGGATTGATGAACGATATTCGCGACATTCTCGGCATTGGTGCTGACGAGGGCGATGCGGGGTTGAAGTTCCGTGACCCCGATGAACTGACCGCAGAACAGCGTCAGAAACTCATGTCAGTAGGCCAGCGTCTGGCAATGGCAATGGTGGAGCGCGGCAATGAGTCGTTTGGCGACTACGCCTCCATGATGGTAAAAGCACTTGGCGACAAGGTACGTCCGTGGCTAAAGGCATTCTATGGCGGACTGGAGTATGTACCCGGTTACGATAAGTACGCCCTCACTCCCTATGAGGAGGTGAAAGCCTTTGACGTGGAGAACTTCGACAAGCTGCACAAGGACGTGCTTGCACAGGCCGATATGATTGTTGAGGAGGGTAAGGCACAGGCCGCAGCCGACAAAGCGAATAATGAACTCAAAGCAATAAGAAATGAGCAACGAAAAGAAACTGACAAGCAAACAGAAACAGATACAGCAGCTCTTGCAGCAGAAGCAGAGACTGTTGCAAGCGAAACAGAAAGTCTCGCAGAAACTTCAAGCGATGAGCAAGCTCTCAACGGAGCAGCCGAGCGAGTAGATGAAACCCTCGACAAGGTGAACGACCAGCTCGCCTTACTTGGCTATTACGAGGCCGACCAAGTGGAAAAGGACTTCAACGAGGCATACGGCTATATGCGCAATGCCGAGAAGAAAGCCGTCAAGGACGCTGCCAACCTTGCAAGCCAACTGATAGACGACCTTGGACTTGACCGATACGAGGCCACCCACGGAGAGGCAGACAAGAAAGGAAAGCGCAAGACCAAGCCCCTTGCAGTGGCCAACATAGCCCCGGCAGGAGGCGATGTAACCATGCACTTGCCGTTGGCAGAGGGCAGAGAGTTGTATGTGAATGTTCAACTTGCACCATCAGCAGGGAAAGGCATCACCAACTATGGCGGTGATAATCTTGAAGTAACTGGTATCATGTGCCGTGTGGAGAACCCCAATGCAAGTGGTAATGACCGCTACGGACAGAATATGTGGTTTGCCGAAGATGTAACCTATGATGAACTGCTGAAGAATGTGCAGCGTGACACCTACAAGTATATCCCCGAGCGAGGTAATGTCAAGGAGGGTGAATACAAGGTTGGCGACAAGGTGCAGTATTCTCCCGATGGCAATACATGGCATGATGCGGTAGTGGCACAGCCTAACGAGTTGGATGGCATACGCATAGACACAGGCCAAGCACCTGTCATGTGGGTAAATGCCCACCCCGACCAGTTGCGGCACAAGGCACAAACCGAGCCACAGAATGAGGACATTTTCCAAAAGGCGGAACGCATTGCCAAGGAAGCACGCGAGAAGAAAGCGGCCAAGGCTGCATCAGAGCCTACCACTACTCCAGCATCGACAGAGCAGCCGAAACCAGCGATGAAGAAAAAGGCATCGAAGAAGAAAGTTAAACCAGAGCAGCAGGTGGGCAATTTGTTTGCTGGGCTGTTCGATGAACCGAAAGAAGAAAATGGATTACAACGAAATGATGATGCGGTACGCACCGAAGCAGTGCCGACCGACAATCGTGGACAACAGCAAGGACTTCGAGGAGGCGAAAGCACAACTCGCAAAGCAGCTGCACAAGAAAGTGGAAGACCTGACAGAGGACGAGGAGGACAAAGCACTGGCGCAAATCGGGCTGAGTCCGCTGGTCTTCATGGACTAACAGAGCCGAAGAACACGCGCAACAACCATTCGGAGCGTGGCGCAGACCATGCCCCGACCTCGGTAAACGGCAGAATAGAGGCCAACATCAAAGCCATTGAGTTGGCACATGAGTTACTTGAGAGCGGTGAGACAGCCACTCCCGAGCAGATGCGTGTGCTCAGACAATTCAGCGGTTGGGGCGGACTTGGAGCCGCATTCAGTGATGGAGGCTACGACTGGAAACAACGTGAGCGCAACAAGAAGATACGCGAGTTGCTGGGCGAGGAAGCCTACGAGCAAGCCGTGATGAGTGCCAACAGTGCCTACTACACTCCTGCCTACGTTGTTGATACCCTTTGGGACATTGCAGGACAACTCGGTTTCAAGGGCGGCAACATCTTGGAGGGTTCGGCTGGTATCGGCAATATCCTCGGACAGATGCCAACAGCCGTGAGTGAGCGCAGCGACATACACGCCATTGAGATAGACGGCACATCGGGCGGCATACTCTCGTTGCTCTACCCCGATGCCAAGGTGGACATACAAGGCTTTGAGCAGACACGCATACCTAACGGCAGCGTGGACTTGGCCATCACCAATGTGCCATTCGTTACCGGGTTGCGTGTGAACGACACCACAGGCGACAGCGACCTGTCGAAGAAGTTCCACAATATCCATGACTTCTGCATTGCCAAGAACGTGCGTAAACTGCGTGAGGGCGGTCTGGGTATCTTCATATCGTCAAACGGCACACTCGACAACAGCAAGGCATTGCGCGACTGGGTGGTGAACGAGGGAGGTTCGGACTTCATCGGAGCATTCCGCATGAACAACAAGACCTTTGGCGGCACGACCGTAACATCAGACATCATCGTAGTCCGTAAGCGCGTGAACGGTCAGAAGTCGGCACAAGCCATTGACGTGAGCAACATCAGCGGTGAGCGCACAGCCGAGTATGAGGAGCCGGGCGCACGCAAGGCCAAGCAGCTCTCCATGGACTATAACAAGTATTTCATCGAGCACCCCGACCACATGGCAGGAGAAATGCGCTTTGCCTTTGAGGAGGGCGACACGTTCAGACCCACAAGCAAGGGACTTTACCCGGTAAGCGGCAAAGACCAAGGCAAGATGTTGGCCGACTTCGTTAAATCGTTCACGGAGGAAGAGTGCGGTAGCGCAGAGACCACAGAAAGCGACAAGCCTGTTTATGTGAACGATGCATCGGCAGACGGCAAGAAACTTGGCGAGATGTACTTGAAAGACGGCAAGCTCGTTACGGCAGGTATGGGCGGCTACTATCCTCTTGAAGTGAACGACAAGAAGATAAAGGGACACACCAAGCAGGAGTGTTTCAATGCCTATATAGCCATCAAAAGCGCATTGGCCGATGTGATGAAGTACCAGACAGAGAACGAGGGCGATGCAGGACTGCAACCATTGATAGACAAACTCAACAAGGCATACGATGCCTTTGTCAGCACCTACGGACACTTCACCAAGAACAACCAGTTGGCATGGCTGCGCAATGACGTGGACTATCCCAACGTGTTCTCCTTGGAAGTGTACAAGGAGCAAGGAGACGGCAAGGGCGGTGTGGTCAAGACCTATGACAAGGCAGACGTGATGAAAGGCCGTGTCGTGGAAAAGGAAAGCGAGCCGCACCCCGAAAACGTCAAGGACGGAGTTGTTGTGAGCATGTTCAAGAACGGACGCATTGATGTACCCTACATTGCCGGGCAGCTCGGTATGGGCGAGGATGCGGTGAAACGTGAAATCATCGAAAGCGGCCTTGGCTTTGAAGACCCAACCTCACGTCAGATGGAAGTGTCGTATCAGTATCTGAGCGGCAATGTGCGCGAGAAACTGAAACAGGCAGAGGCCAACAACGAGAATGGCGAGTATGACAAGAACATCAAGGCATTGCAGGAAGTCGTGCCGATGAATATCCCTGCCCACTTGATAGACTTCACGCTCGGCTCGTCATGGCTTGACCCCAAACTCTATGACGCTTATGTGAAAGAGCGCACCGACATAGACGTCCATTTCACGGCAGCAGGTGGCACATGGTTCATGAACGCCCCGACATACGGAGTGAACGTGGAGAAGAACCGTGCAATGGGCGTGGTGAGCGAGATGCTGAAGAAAACCATCATGGGACATGAACTCATCGGAGCCGCCATTCAGAACAAGAGCGTTATCGTGTCACGCACGGAGAAACACTATGACGGCACAACGGAAACCATCACCGACCGCGAGGCCACGTCAGCGTGTGCAGCCAAGATAGACGAGATACGGCAGGACTTCAAGGACTGGATGCGCCAGAAGATGCAGAGCGATGCGGACTTGTCGGCACGCATGGAGACGGAGTATAACGACCGTTTCAACAACTATGTGCCTATGAGCATACCCGATGACTTCGTACCCGAATACTTCGGAGGTGCGACCCACAAGTTCAAGATGCGTCCCCACCAAGGCAAGGCCATTGTGCGCGGCACGATGCAGCCGTTGTTGCTCGCCCACGAGGTAGGTACAGGCAAGACGTTCACCCTTATCTCCACAGCAATGGAGATGCGCAGACTCGGCACTGCACGCAAGCCTATGATTGTGGTGCAGAACGCCACCGTAGGCCAGTTTGCAGCCTCGGCCAAGGAACTCTACCCCAATGCCAAGATACTCACGTTGGAGGACAACGACCGCAACGCAGAGGGACGAAAGAACTTCTACGCCAAAATCAAGTACAACGACTGGGACATGATAGTAGTGCCACAGAGTACCTTTGAGTTTATCCCCGACAGCGATGAGCGGCAGATGCAGTTCATCCAAGACAAGATAGACGAGAAAATGCTTGTGCTTGAACAGATGCGACAGGCTGACTCCAGCGGCAGAGACCCGATAACGAGACGTGCCGAAAAGGAGTTGGCCGACCTGCAAGCGGAAATGGCTGCATTGTCGGACGACATATCGAAGAAACGCACCGCCAACAACGAGAAGAAGAAAGCCGTGGCCAAGCAGAATGCGGCAGTCAAGGCACAGGAAATGCTCGACCGCAGGACGGACGATGTGGAGAACTTTGACGATATGGGCATTGACGCACTGCTCATTGACGAGGCGCACGAGTACAAGCACCTCGGCTTTGCCACGGCCATGCAGCGCGGAGTGAAAGGCGTTGACCCCTCATACAGCAAGAAGTCGCAGGGCGTATATCTAAAGACGCAAGCCGTGTTGGAGAAGAACAACGGAAGAAACGTCATCTTCGCCACAGGTACACCTATCAGCAACACAGCCGCAGAGATATGGACTTTCATGCGCTACCTCATGCCCAAGGACACCATGAAGGAATACGGCATTTACTACTTTGACGACTTCGTACGCAACTTCGGCAACATACAGCAGATGCCAGAGTTCAACACAAGCGGCAAGTTCAAGGAAGTGAACCGCTTTGCAGGATATGTGAACCTGCCCGAATTGGTGCGTATCTGGTCGGGAGTGGCCGACACCGTGCTGACCAAAGACCAAACCGAGCTGGTGAAGAAAATACCCGAAATGGAGGGCGGCAAGGCACAGGACATCTATCTGCCACAGGCACGCGCCCTGCGCAGCGTGATGAAGTATGTGCGTGATGAACTCAAACGCTTTGACGAAATGAGCGGCAAGGAGAAGAAAGAGAACAGCAGCATTCCGCTTACCATGTATGGCATAGCACAGGGAGCCGCTGTCGATGCCCGACTTGTTGAGATGGACGCAGAGGATGATCCAAAGAGCAAGACCAACGAGGCCGTGCGCCAAACCCTGCGCTCGCTGAAAGAGACGGACGACTACAAGGGAACGGTGGCCATCTTTGCCGACCACTACCAAAACAAGCGCAGCGGTTTCAACCTGTATGAGGACATCAAGCAGAAACTCATAGCGCAGGGCGTACCCGAAAGTGAGGTTGTTGTGATGAAACCCGGTATGACCATCAAGAAGAAGTTGGAAATCTTCGACAAGGTGAACCGTGGCGAGGTGCGTGTGGTACTCGGCAGTACAGCCACCCTTGGTACAGGCGTGAACATACAGGAGCGTCTGCACACCCTTATTCACCTCGATGCGCCCAACCGACCGATGGACTACACACAGCGCAATGGCCGTATCTTGCGACAGGGCAACCTGCACAAGCAATGGGGCAAGCCAGTACGTGTGCTCCGTTTCGGTGTGGAGGACAGCCTTGATGTAACAGCCTATCAGCGACTGAAAACCAAGGGAGCGATTGCCGACAGCGTGATGGAGGGCGACCGACTGATGCAGGACAGCATGAACAACCGTGTGCTTGAAGAGGAAGAAGATGTGTTCGGTGATACCGTGGCGCAGCTTTCGGGTAGCGAGTATGCCCTGCTGAAAAACAATGCGGAGAAGAATGTGCGAAAGTACGAGAGCCGCAGAAAGCAGTGGGAGGCCGACCAAACCTATATCCACAATGCCAAGCCCAAGCTGGAGGGACAAATAAAGGCCGCAGAGCAGCGAGCAGAGGAAGCCAACGCCCACCTGCTTGCCGTGCAAAAGGCATTCCCCGATGGCAAGTTTACGGAGATAACCGTAGGCAAACAGAAGTTCGGTTCTGTTGATGCCATGTCCGACTTCATCAAGGAACACAACAAGAAAATCCTCGATGCAGTAAAGGCTATGAAAGAACACCCAGGCAATGCGGCACAGACCAACACCCTCACCTTGTCGTTGGGTGGCTATGACTTCGTTGTAAAGACCGAGATGTCGCGTGAGACGCAGAACATTGGCGGTTCGCTCTTTGCAGAGATACACCGCAAAATGACCTACTCATGCCCCGAACTCGGGCTGACCGACATACCTGTCAAGCAGTCGCTCTTGCGCAATGCCGTTGAGGACATCACCGAGAACGTCATTACAGGCAAGGACTTCGCGGAGCGGTTCGACATAGCCACGCGCATGGTGAAACACGGCAAGTCAGAGTTGGAGCAACTGAAACAGCGTGAGAGCAAACCGTTTGAGTTCGGCAAGGAACTCGAAGAGGCCAAGCGTCAGTTTGAGGAATACTCCGAGGACATGAAAGTGGAAATGGCAGAAAAGGAAAAGAAGTATGCCGAGATGGACGCAAGCGTGGAGGCCGCTACCGATGTTGTCGCAGACGATGAGGACGAGACGAGCGAGGACAAGACCAAGTTCCGTTTGCTCGAGGACGATGACCCAAAGGCGATAGAGCTGGAGTCGTTGCCCGACAGCGAGCTTGTGCCAGTATATCGCAACGTGCAAGCCTTTGAGGACGATGCACTCGGTTCGCCTATGGCGTTTACCGATGCGGAGACAGGCGAGCGCAGAACCTTGCAGGGGCAGAAGTGGAACTATTCCAACCCACCGCAGATTGAACTCACACCAGAGCAGCAGCGGCAGTTGGACGGACTCAATAAGAACGGCTACATCGTGGTGGACGGCAAGAAAACCACGGAGTTGCAGATAAATGACGGATTGAAGTTCGTAAAGCCAAAGACCAAGGACGCACAGCTGCAATACTTCTTGAAGAAGAACCCCGAGGACAAAGGCTTGTGGGCGGCATACGACCCATACGACCATGCCATCGAGACACCGCTGAACACCCAGTTTGGCGAGGCGTACAAGCGTCCGAACCTTGTAGTGGTGCGCAGTCTCATTCCGAAATCGGAGATAGACGAGCCGTTCCATGCTGACTATGCCCTGCTGCCTACTGGAGCGCATCAGTGGAACAACGGCCGCACACTCTACCTCTCACGCTGGAGCAAGATAGACAAGGTGCTCACGCGCGAGGAAGAAGCCAAACTCATTGACGAGTATTGGAAGAAACACCCCGGCAAGCGTGAGGCATTGAAGAGCCACCGCGACTACAACCGCTTTGTACCGCAGGTGCGCAGGGAGTTGGAGAAGATGGGCTACCGCTTTGAGTTGGACGGCAAGGAACTCACTCCCGAAGAGAGCCTTGCACTTGACGAGCAGAATATGGAGAACCGCGATGTTATCCCCGGACGCGAGGGACACGCCCCATTCATGACCAACGAGGACATTGCACGCATCAACGCCAAGATGTCCGGCAAGTGGGTGGGCGAACCCAAGGAGGCCATGAACAATGCGATGGCAGAGCGTGTGAACGAGTTGGCAGAGCGGCTCCATACACCTGTGCGCATTATCCGCACGGACGAGGAAGTGGCCGCATTGCCGAGTACACGCCAGCGCAGGATGAAAGGCAGCTTTAACCCCATGACGGGTGAAGTAACCATTGTTGTGCCGAACAACGCAAACATGGCAGATGTGGAGAACACGTTTATCCATGAGGTTGTGGGGCATGACGGACTGCGTGTGCTGTTCCCCGAAGAGGAGAAACTGAACAATGCGCTCGATGAACTCTACCGCGTGTCGAAAGACGAGATACGGAACAGCATTGACCGCATGGCGCAGAAGATGTACGATGCCGAGGTGGACCGACTCCGCGAGAAGAAGCGCAAGGAGCATGAGGCCAATGGCGAGGACAGCAACGCCTCCTACTATGCGGACATGGCAGAGGCTCATGCCGAGGCAAGCAAGAAGCGCGAGCAGTTCAAACGTGATGCCACGGAGGAATACGGAGCAGACCTTGCAGGGCGCATCGGTGAGAAAGGCTTTGAGAAAATGAGTGCCAAGGAACTTACGTTCTGGGGCAAGTTGAAGTCCATGCTCCAAAAAGCCCTTCAAAAGTTGCTTGACGGATTGAAAATCCCTGGCAAGAAGAAATGGGGTGATAAGGAATGGGCGTTTGTCCTGCACGAAGCATACAAGCGCAAGAAGAACGGAGGCAAGCCCGATGTGTTTGACGCAGCCGATACCGAGGTAATGCGGAGAAAGACAGGGTTTGGTGAGACGAAGTTCAGTGATGGACATAAAAAAAGTGCCCAACTCAATGAGGCAGCACTTAAGCACTTAGAGCCTACTGATGTCGAACACGCTGCAAAGGTACAGCAAAAACGTGAGAAAGCCAAAGAAGCACTTGCAAATGTTGCAAAAACATACAAGAATACAACTGACAGCAAGGGCTTTATATCAGATTTAAGCAATAGTCTTGGTCTGACAAGAGGCAGCACTGGAAGTGGGTATGGCTCATTTGAAACGCCCAATGGCAAGGTGTTTACTATCAGAGTGAGCAACCATAACATCAACGCAGCAAATGTCGGTGATGAGCCTGTCGAAAGCATTGTTATCAAGACGAAACGAAGTCCTAACAGATTTCATGCAGAAGATGGGAAGTTTGCAAACGAGTATGTTTACTTCAAAGAGGATATTCGCAAAGCACCTGCGGGAACATTGAGTGCCATTGCAGAAAGTATTTCTGATTTGCTTGATACTGGCGAGTATCACGACAAGACAGGACTTGCAAAGGACAACCATAGTCCAGAGACCGACCCCGATGGGGGCATGAAGTTCCGCGATGGCGACATGGGACTTGACGAGACCATTACGCAGATGAAGATTGCAGCGAGCCAAGCCAATGCCGACAACTGGCAAGCCAAGCAAGAGGCGATGAAAGCCATTGGCGGCAACTTGAACAAACTGCGTCAGGCGATGGCACGTCAGAGAGAGTATGACCTTTCGACCGTGAAGAGCATCACCGACCTTGCCAAGGTGCTGCTTGACAACGGACTGCTCGATGATTTGAGCAAGTACGAGACCAAGCGCATACTCTCGGCAGTGAACAACGCCCACGGCAAGCAGGACACCAGCAACCAAGTGGCCAAGGTTATGGACATCATGGTAGATAACCAGTTGCGCATGGGTGCAAATATGCTCGGCAGACTGCTCTCCACCCGTGGTAGCCGTGTAGATGCACGAGGCATCGAGGTGCAAGGGCAGCTTGACCCAGACGGACAGACCATTGCACAGGTGGTAAGGAAAGCCACTTCCCTGCCAAAGGCCGACATCGAGGAGCGCATTGCCGAGGCATTGAACCGCATGGGCAGCGATGACCAAGCCGTGGCCGATGAAGCTGCTTTGGAGTACAGCGGTCTGTTGCTTGCCCACCAGTTTGCCGAGGACATCACCGACAGCAAAGCCGAAGAAAAGGCATTGCGCGACAGCATCAAGCAAGCCAAGGAAGATTTGGACGCTGGCATGATGGAGAAAGATGCCTACAACGAATATGTGGCAGCGACCAATGATGCCATTCGTCAGAATAAGATAGAGCGAGCCGAAGCCTACCATTCCATTGTGGAGCAAGTAGGCAGCGTGTTGGGCGGCAGTGTAGAGCGAGCCAAGCAATGGCGCGAGGCAGAGAAACAGCGTGTGGAGGCAATCCACCACAATGCCAACTCCGACATGGTAGGCCGTCCGACAGACGAACACCACAAGGAGGGCAAGGTGCAGAAGATAGCCAACAACAGCGCAGTACGTTTCCTGCTTGCACCATTAGGCACGTTTGACCAGATGCTGCGAATGTTCGGCAAGAAGAGCGTGAACGGTGAGGGCTACCTTTGGAACCGCTATATGCGCGGTTGGGTTGATGCCACCGAGAGAGAGTACAAAGGCTATCAGAATGCCTTGAAAACCCTTGACGAGAAAGTGAGTGAGGTGTTCGGCAAGAACATGAAATGGGGCGACCTCTTCGCCATGGAGCGCAAGATGCCCAAGACCACCGTTACATTCTGGGACGGAGGCGAGCGGAAAGACCACGAACTCACCCAAGGCAACCTGCTCTACATCTATATGGTTGACAAGATGGCAGACGGCCGCATGAAGTTGCGCAGAATGGGCATCACCGAAGAAGATGTGGAGAACATCAAGGATTTCGTTGATCCACGTTTCCTGCAACTTGCCGACTGGATGCAGGAGGAGTTCCTTGTAGGAAAGCGCAACGAGTACAACGAGGTACACAAGCGCATGTTCGGTGCGTCAATGGCCGCCATTGAGAACTACTTCCCATTGAAGATACTCGCCAATGCGAGAATAGAAGATGTGGACGTAGCCGACGACACCACCGACACCGCCCTGCCAGCCACCTCGACAGGCAGCATCATCAAGCGCAGACGCAACAATCTCGCCCTTGACGTGATGGGAGCGGACGCATTCAGCGTGATACTTGACCATGTACAGCAGATGGAGCGTTGGGCAGCGTTTGCAGAGTTCAACAGAGACTTGAACACCCTGCTCTCGTACAAGCACTTCCGCAACCAAGTGATGAACATGTCGAGCGTGTACGGAGGCGGCAAGACCCTATGGAACAACTTCCGCAACGTGTGCAGCATGGCCGCAGGAGCATATCGTCCACCGATTGCCCAGCTTGACAAGGCCGCAGTGAATATCGCCAAGGGCGTAACGGCAGCAAAGGTAAGTTTCAGAGTGTTCACCGCACTGAAGCAGTTCCTCTCCATGCCAGCTTACCTTTCGGACAGCAACCCGGTATATCTTGCCGCCAACATCGCCAATCCGATAGGCGCATGGAAATGGTCTATGAAGAACCTGCCACTCTTTGAAAAGCGTTGGAAGAGCCGCATGGCAGGAGACCCACGACTGATGAAGAGCGAGATGGACTGGAAA
>ENA-OPEZ01000082-OPEZ01000082.1-human-gut-metagenome-genome-assembly--contig:-NODE-82-length-34476-cov-2.382557_pt1 | contig 34476 bp, 35 predicted proteins | sample MGYA00241307_ERZ501548 | MGnify/ENA primary metagenome ERZ501548 (study PRJEB25962, sample SAMEA1969296) | human gut metagenome | biome: human gut; feature: human-associated habitat; material: faeces... | reverse complement strand
GACTGTTCCTGAAACTGCTCGACACGCTGTACGGGGACACGATGGCGGTGCTGAAATCGTGCGAGATCGACTACGACCACCCGCCCGAACAGGCTGTCGCCATCGTTACCGCCGGGGAGGTGCCGTTAGGCTCGGAGGAGAACATCCTCTGCATCACGGGCGGGGAAGGCACGGGAAAGAGTAATTATACGGCTGCGCTTGTCGCCGGGGCGATTCAGGAGAAGGAAACGGATGCGGACTTGTTGGGCGTTCGGGTAGAGCCGAACCGGAAAGGGCGTGCGGTGCTGCTCTATGATACGGAGCAGAGCGAGCAACAACTGTACAAGAACACGGGGCGGATGCTGCGGCGTGCCGGACGGGAGAAGATGCCGCCCTACCTGCACGTGTATTGCCTGACGGGAATGTCACGGAGCGAGCGACTGACGGCTATCATGCAGAGCATGGATAAGTACCATTACCTGCACGGGGGTATTCATTTAGTGGTGATCGACGGGGTGGCGGACTTGATACGCTGCGCCAATGACGAGGGGGAAAGCGTGGCGTTGATTGACGAGATTTACCGACTGGCGGGGGTTTACCGCACCTGCATTGCCGCCGTGGTGCATTTCGTCCCGAACGGGTTGAAGTTAAGGGGGCACTTGGGTAGCGAGTTGCAGCGCAAGTCAGCGGCTATCCTCTCGATAGAGAAGGACGAGAACCCGGAAATCTCGGTCGTGAAGGCGTTGAAAGTGCGTGACGGCAGCCCGCTGGATATTCCGATTATGCAATTCCGTTGGGACAAGCAGATGGGAATGCCCGTGTACGTGGGCGAAAAGCCCCGTGCGGAGAAGGAGAAGCGCAAGGAGAAGGAACTGGCGGAAATGGCACGGGAAGCGTTCACCCGGCAGGAGAAGTACGGTTATATCGAACTGTGCGAACTGATACAGGAGATGCTGGAAGTGAAGGAACGGACGGCAAAGGGATATATCCGCTATATGCGTGAGAAGGAAATCGTCGAAAAGGAAGGAGATTACTATGTACACGGACAGGGAAGAGTTTGAGGGCTGGATGCAGCGGATCATGCAGCGGTTCGACACGACCGAAAAGCTGCTGGAAAGGGTGCTGAAAAAGAACAGCCAATTAGACGGTGAAGAGGTGCTGGATAATCAGGACTTGTGCCTGCTGCTGAAAGTTGGCATACGGACGTTGCAACGATACCGGGCTATGGGGCTGCTGCCCTACTTCACGATCAGCGGGAAGGTATTCTACCGGGCGAAAGATGTGCATGAGTTTATCCGTAACCGATTCGATGCGGTGACGGAGAGAAAGCGTAAGTGAAAAGTGAACGGTTGCCCCGCTTTGTCAATTAGATAAGGCGGGGTTATTCTTTTGTAGTTCGGTTGGTTTGCACTATATTTGCAGATGAAAATATGAAAGTTCATTGCCCGGCTTGAACGCAAGCGGGTTTTGATTATATAGATTGTACGTTCGTTGTACGTCCTGATACGAAAAACTGGTAATTTTTAATAAACTGGACGAATGGCGCAATGTTCATGCTGTATGCTTATACGGCGTGAATTTGCCTATTCAGTTTATTGGGCATACCAGTGCCTTCGTATCGGAATAGTGTGAGTTCACGCTATTTTTATGGCTACTGGCGGACATAACCGATAAAAATAACGTTATGAAACAGATTACTTTGTATGTGTACCAAACGATTGACGGGTGCGCCGCCCGTGCCGACAGGCAGGTGGACGATGCTGTTCTGAAAGCCGATTGCCTGCTCTTGGATGAAGAAACTTATCTGGATGTATTTATGAATCACCTCGGCTGGCCGCTGACGGAAAAAGAAACTTTTGTAGTGGCGCAAGCCGATTGTAACCTGACGGAGAAAGAAGGGGTGCAGTTCATTACGGGGGATGCCGTGGCGGAACTCTCACGGATGAAAGCTGCGGGTGACGGGGTGATGGTCGCCTACGGCGAAGGAATTGCGGCTGTGCTGCTGAATAGCGGGCTGGCGGATGAGATTGTGGTAGTTACGCTGCCTGTGGTTGCAGGGGGTGACGAAAAGGCTTTGCAGCATATTACGGGGGACGGTGCGGCATGGGTGGTGCGTTCCTGTAAGGTGCTGGACGGCGAGAAGGTAAGGACGGTGTACGGAAGGGTGTAATTTGTGCATCAGTGATGCACAAATTCAGCTATACGAAAGAAAGGTGCGACACTGTCGCACCTTTCTTGTTGAATTTAGGCAACATTGTTGCCTATTTCCAAATATCCTCGTTTTCCCAACCAGCCGGAAAGCCCATCGCACGGACATCTATCGAAGGATAGCGGGAAAGCAAATCCTTGAACCTTTCGACAAACGAGTGGTTCGGATTGATTATATCCAACAGATAAACGGTCATGCTCAATATGAAATAAACCTGCCGTGTGCCATTCGCCGGAAGCGTGACAAAGGGCTTGCGTGGTGAACGGGGCATTAACGGACGGATGCTAAGTGTCCGATTCCATAAGCGGCAATGATGTGCGCAAATGTTACGGATATAAACAATGCTGTGCAGCCATGAAGCAAAAACGGTGTCGGGCAACCCGAAGTAAGCCGCAATGCTCCGCTTTGCCCTTCCGGGAAGCAGATTATTGTATAGGATTGACAATGTACCGAAAGAAGTTATCTCCATCGTTATCCAACTTGGTGGAAAAGGATCGGAATACTTGGATTTGAAAGCTGTAACAAATTCCTCGTCACTGCGCTGGTACTCTTCATCTATCTTTGACAATATCTTGGCGTGACGTACCGGATTGTTAAAATGGGAAGCATCGGCAAACCAATATCCATCCCATTGGGAAGAGAGTATATAGGCGGTCTGTGTGCGTACAGCCACTTCGATCTTTTCCAGTTCCGTAATAATCAGCTTGCGAAGCTCGCTATCAAACTTATAGATATTGTAAGCGGCATCGAATGTACTGCCGGGCTTGAACAGATGGTTTTGCTTGTCTGCCAGCAAAGGATACCAGTAGCCGCTCAAACGGTAATAACTGATATTGCGTAGCAGGTGCAAGGCTTTGGCTTCGTTTGTAAAAACAAGCCCACGCTGTTTGAGCAAAGCAATCTGATCCGGAAAAGATATGAGGTGTTTGGGATAAGGAATTTTAGTCATAGGGGTATAAAAAATAAAAGGCTTACCCTGAGCGCGCTGATCTGACGGGAAGCGGGGTAAGCATGTTGCTGCAAAGATAAAACTATTCTCTTGAAATACAAAACACTTGCCATATTTATTTTGATTTTATAGGGGTTATACGGGTGTACGGGGGGGCTGCCCCGAACACCCGAAACTTAATCGTGCATCACGGATGTAATACCTTAAAATCCCGTCTGCCGCCCTTTCCTTTTGCCTTGTCCGTGCGGGGCGGGAACTCGTACACGGTGCGGAAGTCCTTGTCGAAGGTGACGTGCGCATCGAAGGTTTTGCCGTCCTTGTTCTTAAAGCCTTTGATTAGGGACGTTTTGCCCTTGGTTACAAGGTCGGTAATCTGTTTGTCGGTAAGCTCTTTCCCGCCCTTGTTGCGGAAGATGGTAACACCACAATCGACGTTGCTGCACTTGGCGACTTTCGGATAGAAAAGGATGCGCCCGGACTGGCATTTGGGGCAAGGGATGTGTTCACCGTCCGTAACCGATACCTGCACCTGCAAAAGTTCTTCGGTAATCTGGGCGGTATAGACTTCGATTCCCCTGCGGAACGTGGCAGCGTCCATCTCGCCCGTCTCGATGCGGGCAAGGGCGGTTTCCCATTGTCCGGTCATTTCGACATCGGCAATGCGTTTGCCCTTTACGGTATGGTACACTGCCAGACCTTTCCCGGTCGGGACAAGATTCTTTTTGTCCCGGCGCACGTAGTCACGGGAGAACAGGGTTTCGATAATGGATGCACGGGTGGCGGGCGTGCCGATACCGATGTCTTTCAGGCTGTCCCGCAGTTCGGTTTCCTGCAACTCCCTGCCGCAACTCTCCATTGCCGAAAGCAGGCTGCTCTCGGTGTGCAGGGGACGGGGCTTGGTCTGTTTCTCCACGTTCTCCGCCGATTGCAGGGGGAAGGTTTCGCCGGGCTGCAAGGGCGGAAGGGCGGCGGATTCTTCTTCCTCGTCCTTCTCGCCACGGACGGCACGCCATCCGGCGGACTTGATAACTGTCCCTTTGGTGGCAAAGTCGCTACCCGCTGCGGTGAAACGGACGGTTGTAACGTCCTTTACGCAACGGGCGGAGAAGGATTCGAGCAGGCGGGCGGCAACCATATCGTACACCTTGCGTTCGTCCTCCGGTAGTTCGCCGGGCAGACATTCGGTGATAATCAGGGCATGGTGATCGGTGACTTTCCCCGCATCCACGCTACGGCGGTTGAGTGCCGTCCCTTTCAGGGTGGCGGCATAGGCGGAGAAAGCGGGATATTGCTCCAAAAGGGCGATGCGGGACGGGATTTCGTCGAAAACATCGTCCGAGATAAAACGGGAGCCTGTGCGGGGGTAGCTAAGTACCTTTTTCTCGTAAAGCGACTGTGCTATGGAAAGGGTTTTGTCGGCTGAAAAGCCGAGCTTGCTGTTGGCTTCCTTCTGCAAACTCGTTAAATCGTAGAGCAACGGCGGTTCTTGGTTCACTTCCTTGCGCTGCACATCGGCAACCGTAACCGTGCCCGTGGCGGTAACGGCACTAAGGGCGGTGGTTGCTGCCGGAAGGGTTTCGTATTTGTGTTCGGAGATGGCGGAGAAGGGCGTGCCGTCCTTTTCCGCCGTGACCTTTAGCTGGTAATAGGTCTGCGGGGTGAAATTCCTGTTCTCCAGATACCGGGAACAAATCATCATCAAGGTGGGTGTCTGTACCCGTCCGAGCGAGAAAATTCCTTGTCCGGCGGCGATGGAAAGTGCTTGTGTGCTGTTGATGCCGACTAAATAGTCGGCGATGGCACGGGCTTCGGCGGCACGGTAGAGGTTATCGTAATCGCTGCCGGGTTTGAGCTTATCCAGCCCGTCACGGATGGCACGGTCGGTCAGCGAGGAAATCCACAAGCGGACGAAAGGTTTGCGGCAACCGAGGTAGTTGTAAATATAGCGGAAGATTCCTTCTCCTTCACGACCCGCATCGGTTGCCACGATGATCCGGTCGGACTGGGCGAAAACTTCTCCAATGACCTTTAGTTGTTTGAGTACGCCGGGATCGGATTTGTACTCTTTGCCCTCCCGTATCTGGCGGGGTATGAACTTGAACTCCTGCGGGATGATGGGAAGGTTTTCACGGCGGAAGCCGGAGAATCCGTAAGCATCGGGCATGGCAAGCTGGACGAGATGGCCGAACGCCCAGGTAACGAGGTAGTCGTTGCCTGAGAGGTAGCCATCGTGACGTTCACGGACATTCAACACATTTGCTATGTCCTTCGCAACGGAAGGTTTCTCGGCGATAATTGCTGTAATCATATTTCTTTGGTTTTTAATGGTTTGACAAAATACATCCCGCCCTAAGCGACGGGATGCTTCGGATAATTACTTGTGATAATCTTACCGGATAAGACGGAGATCAGAGGCGGGGAGCTTTGCGCTGCCGGGGTTTGGGCTTGTCCTGTTCCTGCTTCTGTTTCTTGTCCTCTTTCTGTTCCTGCTTACGGTCTTGCTGCTCCTTCTGCTCTCCGGTGGGACGGGTTTGTGCGGACTGCAAGGCTTCTTTCAGGCTCTTGGTGGCTTCGTTGGTCTTGCCCTCGGAATTGACGGCTACCTGTACCTCGTTCTCGACGGCGGGTTTGACACGTCCTTCTTCAAGTGCGGTCTTGTAATCCTTGGGAAATATGAAGGCGGGGTATTTCTGTCCGGGCTGCCATGTGATGTACCCCTGATAAGGTTTTCCGTTCTTGTCCTTCAAGCCGGAGACTTTGACCGTGCCGCCGCCCGCAAGTTCCGTTTGCGCCTTTTCGGTGAGTTCCTGTTTACGGAAGGTCTTGGGGACTTCCTGATTGGCGGTCTGTTTCTGCAACTCCTTGTGTGCGTCCATCGCCAGTTTAGCCCGGTCATTGAACAGCAATTCGAGTTGCATCTTGGCGGCGTTGAACTGGACGGGGGCTTCGTAGGTTTTGGGCTTCTGCCCTTCTTTGGCTTTGGTCTGGAATTTACATACCACGGCTTCGCCCTTTTTCAGCCGTGCCACCTCGTCGGGGGTGAAGGTATGCCCGTTCTTCTCCGCCGGGATGCGCACCTTGTCAGCCGGGAAGGATGCCAGTTCATTCGTTTTCTGGTTACGGCTGACGAGGGACGGGACTTTCTCGCCCGCCCGGTTGGTGAGTTCGACAATGCGCCCCATGTTCCCGGCGATCTTGATAGCGTCGCTATCTTCCTTCGTGAAGGTATGCCCGAAGAATTGCTGCTGCAATTTCGCCGGATCGAGAATACCGTGGCTGCAAACGACTACCCTGCCGTCGGGAGATTCACGCAAGGAAAGCTGGCTGTCGTTGGCATGGGAGATCGAATCGAGATTGAAATATACCCGGACGGTCTTGTCGGTCTGGAAGCCCCGTAGCATCTGGTCGAGCATACCGTTCTGCTCGATCTGTTCACGTTTGATGCCGAGATTGGCAAGCGAGTTCCAATCTATCTTTTCCACGTCGTACTTGTACTGCGGCTGTTGCTGCGGTGCATCTGTCGGCTGCTGTTGTTGATGCCCGGCGGCAGGCTGCGCCTGTTGCTCGCCCTGTTGTTGTGCCTGTGCGGGATGCTGCACTTCGTACTGTGCCATGCGTGCCTGTCCTTCGGGCGTAGGGTTCTGCACGGTCTGCTGGAAATCTGCCGCTACCCGTTGCACATCCTCTTCCGGCACACGGAAGAAATGGAAACGGGTGGGATCTTTCAACTGGTTCCAAAGATTGGAAAAGAAGTTGGAGAACATATCTCCGTGGCGATCTACCCGCAGCAGGTCGTTGTTGTCCTCTAACGGGTTCTTGGTTTGTAACTCTCCGTCCTTTACTCCGCTGACGGCTTGGATGGTCTTTTTCTCCTGATCCATGACAAGAAGAATATCCATCAGTTGTTCGCTGTTGTCCGGTCTTTCGTCCATAAACTTAAATTTTTAATGGTGAATACTACTGGTTTCGGTGGAAACCGGACGTAAATATATAGGGGAATGTATTGATAATTAGCAAGTTTACAGCGGGGTGTCGCTACTTGTCGTCCGATTCGCAGGTTTGTCGTGGCGGATGGCGGGAGAACGGGGAAAGTTCGGGGTGCAAAGCAGTGTAAAGCAAAGGGGGAAGTATTTTATCAGGCATCAGGGAAATAAAATACAGTAATTACTGTATTTGTCGGGATTTTGTTTTATATTTGGGCAAAAGGACAAATGAAGCCGTTAAATATCCTTTTACGGACGATTATCGAAAAAGAACGGACGGGAAACGAAAAGGAAATTGAGGGGCGGCGGGGTATCTTTGACGAAAGAAAGAGTTACAACAAGATTATGAACTTAATATTTAAGCGTATGGGTGCAGTTGCAAGATTTCTCTTAAACATCACGCTAATAACTGTTATCAGCGTTGTGTTACGGATTATAGTTTCTTATTATCCGGATTATGATGCACGGGATTTTGACTGGGGAATATTCCCTTATATCATAACAGGGCTATTCTTTCTTGCTGCCTTTCTGAACCCGGAAGGAAGCCTGTGCCGTAAAGGGGATTTGATTATAGGCATCATCGCCCTTGTCCTGTCGATCATCATATCCTTTATATACTACCAACTTGATCACATGAGCTGGCGCTAACCAAATAATCATTTATGGAAACGGTCTATCATTTCTTCAAAGAGGACAAAGCCAATGCGGTGCTATTGGTTATCGCCTGCCTGTTGCTGTGCTTTCTTCTTTACAAGGTGGCAGGAATCAAAATCAGGTTCAACAAGAAAGAACCGAGAACGATTTTTTCATGGAGTCCGTCTGTCAGTACTCCATATAATTATCCGGTAGAACTTTTTCACTGCAAGGTGGGTTTCGGGAACAAAGGTAAAAGTTTTCCGGTCTTTGATTCGTATCCGATATTGGGTATCGGAGAAAGCGGAGCAGGTGGAGTCGATTTAAATGCTTTCGACATAGAACGCGGATTTTCAATTCCCAATAGTATTGATATTTTGTGGGTAGCATATACCGAGAAGAAATTCTATCAAGCAAATATCCAATTTTCAGAGGAATTGCAAAACCGAATGTTGGAGTTATTTCGAGAGGGGTACTATGGCGTTAAAGAAAAGCAACGGTTCAGATACAACAACCTTGTCATAACACTTCTGCCGGAAGGAAAAATATGGCTATACCTCGATGGTTCTCACCGTTATGTCCGTTTGGATTACACGCTACAGGCAGAAGAGGTATCAGTAGAATTAAGTGATTATGTGGATACCCGTCATAAAACAGTGGATGATTTCTGCACAGGTCGATTGTCGGATTATCCCAAAGCGATTGAAAATCTATCGAAAAATGGTATTCCTAAAGGACTATGGGATACTTATGCAGAGAGGTTTCCGTATGATATTCAGATTGAGTTTGAGAATGAGCAGACTGTATTTGATCCGGATTACGGGTATTATTGTTCCAATGGTGAGATGCTTGGAAGCCTTGATGATGTTAAATATTACCCTATGGCACGGCTGAAACATTTGATAATGGTATGGAACGTTGCCGATACAGAATATTTAGGGCATCTATATTTTGACGAGAATGAGGTTATACGCAATTATCCTGCGGCATTTGGCGATGAACCCAATCCCGATATTCGGGGGAAATTTCTGATTAAAGTCGGAGAAGATAATAACCGATTTGACATCAGCCTTAGAGTTGGCGAAAGGGAATGTAAATTTGAGGAAACAAAAATTCATGTGTTTAAAAAAGGAACTAATCAGCCTAACAAAGAGTTTCTTATATTCTATAATAACCATAGAGATATCCATTCAAGCGATATTAAATTTATAGGAGAATAAGAATATACGAATCGGGGTATCTTTGGCGGAGAATGGAAACGGAATTGTTCAACTTGAAATATTGAGGAATGAAAACAGTAATAACCCTATTAATATGTATAGCTATGGCGACTTGTTCCAATACCAAACGAGGGACTTCTTCCGAGAAAGAAACGGGGAATATTCCTATTGCAGAAAATTACGGTGATAGTTTGGTCGGAAAATTCGTCACGAACTTGTACGAGTTTAAGCTATACGATCAGCCGGAAGGAAAAGTAATGGAAGAACTTTATCCTGCCCGGCATTATGGCGGACACGTGAAAGAGAAGAAAGGTGACTGGATAAGGTTTGAGGATTTACGTGCGATAAATAAACTTGCTGTTCCCTTCTCCGGCTGGACGAAATGGAAGGAGAACGATACGATATTGTTTGAGGTTTTGAAAATGCAATAAGTGTATGAGGAAATGGACTGTTTACATATTACTGGTTGTGTGTTTGTCGAGTTGCGGACAGGCGAATGGGAATAAGCAGGGAACAGATTCTTTGCGATATGATACTGTTGTGTCCCATCCGGTGGATTCATTGGCATACGCTTATTTGAAAAGCGGAAATGTAAAGTCTGGGAGTGGTGACGAATTGGGGGCTATTGCAGAATATAACAAAGCTATTGAAATTGATTCAAATTATGCTGTTGCTTATTATAAACGGGGAAAGGTTAAATCTGATTTGAAAGACTACAAAGGAGCAATTGCTGATTATACAAAAGCAATAAAGATTAATCCGAACTATACAAACGCTTATTTCAATAGGGGATGGAATAAATCAAGAATTGACGACTATAAAGGTGCTATTTGTGACTATACAGAAACTATAAAACTTAATCCAAAAGATACTGAAGCATATTATAATAGAGGATGGAATAAATCAATAATTGGCGACTATAAAGGTGCTATTTCTGACTATACAGAAACTATAAAGATAAATCATAAACATATAAACTCTTATTTCAATAGAGGAAGAATTAAATCAAAATTAAAAGACTACAAGGGTGCTATTACTGACTATACAGAAGTTATTAAAATTAACTCAAAAGACACAGAAGCGTATTATAATAGGGGATGTGTTAAATCCAATATAAGTGACAATACAGGTGCTATTACTGACTATAATAAAGTCATAGAACTAAACCCAAAACATATCAATGCTTATATAAATTTAGGTGTAGCGCAATATGAAACAAAAGATTATGAGGGAGAAATCGCTACTTATCGGCTGGCAATAAAGAACTGCTCTCCCGATGCGGATTTGTATAATAATCTGGGGCGTGCGCTGTATGACCTGAAACGCTTCAAGGAAGCTGCGGAAGCATACGGCGAAGGAATAAAGGCTTTTCCGAGTGACGGAAAGTTGTACTATGGTCGTGGGCTGGCACGTAACCAGTCGGGCGATAAGAACGGAGCTTGTGAGGACTGGCACAGAAGTAGTGAATTGGGATGCTTTCAGGCTAATGCGTTGTTGCCGTTGTGTGGTGAATAAATAGAACTAAATTTATGGATAAATGGTACGTTTACATATTACTGACTGTGTGTTTGTCGGGTTACGGACAAGCGAGGGGGAATGTGCAGGGCGGTTCTTCCAAAAGTGATACAGCAGTACGAAAGGTCGATACTGTGAAAAATACCAATATTATGAGGTGGCAGAAGAAATATAAAGTTATCAAACATTTTGATATTAATGCTTTTGAACGAAATCAAAAGAAGTGGATCTATGAATTTACAGACAACAATGGAATGACTGTACAGCAGGAAAAATCTTATGATGATATAGACGCAAAAACAGGACTGTATTATATTGATAGCCGTTCTTACCCATATTCTAACTATATCCATGTTTGTTTGTATGATGGCATAGGACGTATCAAAGGATATAATATGACTTTCTACAGCATAGTTGTTGGAAAAGTGTATCGGTATGACATTAATGGACAAGTTGTGCATGAAGAAGATATGGATGCCCCGTATAAATTTTCATTAGAGGACTTAATCTTGAAAATGAAAAAAGAATACGGTATTGATATAGAGAAAGGGAAAAATATACGAGATATCAATAGATTTACTACGGATAGAGGTTCGTTTTATGCAATATCAATCATACTTGATGATTCTAAGTGTGACATATATTTATTTAATGGTGATGATGGAAAGATTCTATTTAAAACAAGAGAGGAATCTGAATGGTATCCGGACATGAGCGATGAGAATGTTTATGATAAGTATTTGAGATCAATCAGAAGCGGTAATTACGGAAAGTAAAAGGAAACATGTATGTTTAGAAAAATAAATTATAGAAACGGATATTCCGCCAGCAATCTGTCTGGCCGGAATATCCGTTCTTCATTTATCACACGTTCTTAATCAGGTGCGAGAGTTCGGGATCAGCCTTGATACGCTCGATTTCGTCGGCGACAATCTGCTTGACCTCGTTCTTAATGCGGTAGTAATTTTCCTCAATCTGCTGCTGCATGGTATCGTTGCCGTCCTTGTCGGTGAAGTCGATAATCTGCGGTATCTTCACGTAACGGGCGGTTTCCCGCTTGACCTGTTCGTTATCCACGACAATCTCGGCATGGAAAATCTTCTGCTCGATGCGCTCGTCGAAGTTGTCGGCGACCGCTCCGACAAACATACCCTGCGTTAAGTTGCTGATTTTGGATGCCGGAATAAGGCTATCCATTTGGGTATTGATGGAAACGGAAGTCTCGTTGCGGTTGATCGTCATGTTCTGCCGTTTCTGCAAGACCTTGCCGAAACGTTCACTTAACGTTTTGGCGGTTTCGGCAACGACCTGACCTGCAAAGACATTGCCGACCGTATTGCAGATAACGGCACTCTCCTTGTCGCCGTAATCCCTTTTTAACTGGCTGAAATCCTGAAAGCCGAGCATGACGGCTACCTTGTTGCTTCGGGCGGTGGCAATCAGGTTATCCAGCCCACGCATGTAGATGGTGGGTAACTCGTCAATGATAACGGCGGATTTGAGCCGTTTCTTTTTGTTTATCAGTTTGACAATGCGGGAGTTATACAGTCCCAACGCTGCGCCGTATATGCCCTGCCTGTCGGGATTGTTACCGACTGCAAGCACTTTCGGTTCTTCGGGATTGTTGATGTCGAGTGTGAAATCATCCGCCGTCATCACCCAGTAGAGTGCCGGGGAAATCATGCGGGAAAGCGGGATTTTGGCACTGGCTATCTGCCCCTGCAACTGTTCCACCGCCGAGCTTTCCCAAGCATCCATGAACGGGGAAAGATAGTTCTCCAGTTCGGGGTAACTTGTTAGGATGGGGAAAATATCGGCGTACTTCCGGTTCAGAAATTCTATCGCATGGGGGAAAGTACAATACTTGCCGTTCTTGTAGATTTTCAAGTACCATATAATACTGGCTAACAGAATGATAGGTGATTCAACAAAGAAGTCGCCCTGCTTGCTGATCCAAGTTCGATTGAGGTTGAGCATAATCGTGTACGCACTTTCGTAGGCATCCGATATATCCGTCATAAAGTCCGGATGAATGGGGTTGCAACGGTGACTGCCTGCGGGATCGTCGAAATTAATCACGTAGAATTTAGGTTTGACCTTGTACCCGTCCAGATTGTTAATCAGATGGTTGTAAGCAATCTCGGAGAGGTCGGGATATTTGAAATCATATAAGAAAACGGAAAATCCTTTTTCGATAACCTGTTTAATGTACTGATTGATAATCGCATAGGACTTCCCGCTGCCCGGAGTTCCCAATACCATTGTCGCACGAAAAATATTGACAAGGTTAATCCATCCGTCATACGTCTTTCCCCTGAACCAGAAACGGGTGCGGAGATTGACGGAATACTCGTTTTCCTTCAATTCGGTTTCCTGCATAAAGGATTCGTTCTCCACGTTGAACACGTCTTCAAGCAGGTTGGTTTTGAGCAGGCGGGACATCCATAACCCTGCCATGAGCAGAAAGATATATCCGGCTGTGAGGGTGGCGATGTAGAACACCGTGTTTGCCGATAAGGGCAAAGGGAGTGCCAAGAGCCACCAGTTGAAAAAGAACAATAACAAGCCCGTTACGCCGCAAAGGATTATCTTGCGCCAAGTGATCTTCTGCTCTTTCACGCCCTTAGTCCCCAAACAGGAAAGGGCGAGGAACAGCACGGCAAAGAGCTTCGTCCAAAAGATACTGGAAAACAGCCCGGCGGTGCGTTGGAAACCGAGCAGGATTCTATCGACCACGCCAATATTGATGCCCCACTCCTGAATAGATTGGTAACAGAACCAATAAATATTGATTACTACAAATAAAATGCTGATAGCACGCATGAACTCCATTACTTTGGCAAGTCCACGCAAATCATCTTCGTTTTGCATATTGATATACTTTTAAAATTGTAAATACTGCGGAAGGTTACTGTTGTCTGCCGTACCTGCGCCTTTTCTTCTTTTTCCGCTGCGGTGGTGCGGGCTGGTCGCCGGATGCGCCGCCCTGCACGGGTGCGAACAGGCTGAAAGCGTCCGCCACGTTTTGGGCGGTGTTGTCCTTGTGGTCGGGCTGATACCCGGTATCATGCCCGTTCCATGGGGATGCACCGGAATGTCCCGGTTGCTGCGCCGGATATTCGCCCGGTGATTCTTCCGGCTCGTGGCTGACACCTGTCGGAAACTCCCTTTCGTCCTTCTGCTGCGGCGGGTGAATACCGTCCTGCCCGGCGAAAAGGTCGTTGAACACGTTAGCTGAAAACTCCTTACCCAGACGGGAACCGTTGAAAACGGTCTTGTCGGCATGGTCGATGAAAGTCACCCCATAGATGCGCCCCGCATCGTTGGTGCGGAATACCACGCCTATACCCTGCCGCATGAGTTCACGCTCGAAAAGTGCCCGGTCACGCCCTGCGGTCTGCATGGCGGATGCTATGCGGGCTGCGGTATCGGTGGCAATGTCCTTGTGGCTCTTTACCCATGCGGCGGAAGAGAGCATACGCTTTTCCAGTGCGGCAATGCCCGCCTCTTTGCCAAAGACGGAAGACTTGAAGGGTTTGCCGACCTTGTTGCCGTCCTTGTCCGTCGCCGAATAGGACAAGCCGTGATACTCCCGTCCGCCATATTCCCCTTTGACTTCATCCACCGTTATGCCGTAGAGCGAAAGTACCGCACGATATTCACCAAGCGACTGGAAACGCCACTCACGGGCTATCGGTCGGATCACTCCCGCCAACTGCCCTTTGAGGTTGCCGCCCCCGTAATCGACGGGTGACAAGGGCAGCCCTTCCTTCCACTCCTTTTTGGTAGCCGGGGTAAGGTCGAACTGCTGTTCCAGTTCCCGGCAGACCTTCATCGAACGCTCGTGTTCGTAGCTGTCGGAAATCGCCCGCCCGGTTTCGTCCACACGGACGGAAACGATGTGCAGGTGTTCCCGCCCGATGTCGTTGTGGCGGTAAACGATATAAGGCTGGTCGCCGAAGCCCATGCGCTGCATATATCGCTCCGCCAGTTTTATGAACTGTTCCTCGGTCACGCAATCTTTCGGATCGGGATTGAGCGAGATGTGCAGGATAGGCTTCTCGGTCTTGCGGTTGGCGGTCAGGTAGTCCCCGAACGAACGGGAAATATGCTCAATCGTATAAGGATTGTCACCCGGCGGTTCGATAATCCGGTTGCCGAAAAGCACGTCGGCATGAAGTTCATCCACCTTGATCTGGTTGTAGGCAAGCACCCCGTACAGGCTGCCGCCGTGTGAAATCTTGGCTATCATCGGACGGGGTATCTGGTTTGAAACTCTTCCGCCAGTGCGGAAATTTGTTTGCTAAGTTCCACCAGTTCGAGGGTGTGCCGTTCCAGTTTATAGAGGAAAGCGAGTGCCTTCTTCTCCGAGAAATTGGATTTGAGCGCACGCACGCATTGGTTGTAATTCACGCCGATGCTGCGGAACTGGGAATGAAAAGAGGTCAGGCGCATGTAGAAATCCTGCGTGCCCTTATCCAGTTTAACGACCTTTATCTCCCTGCCGAAGAGTGCGGAAACGATAAACTCGGCACGGGTTTCCTTGCCGGATTCATCGAAAAGGGCAAGGAAACGGGCATTGTCTTCGTCACTTAGACGGAACACGTAGCGGTGGCGCATCTTGTCGGTCTTGGGCTTTCGCCCGTGGTTGTTGGAATACTTCTTCTGACTATCCATAGTCCTGTAAAATTTAAGTGAAACATGGGTTGAAAACTGCCGTATGCCTACGGCTCTCCCCCGCAAAGGAAAATCCAACTCCGGCGGATTTTGCACCAGCGGGGCAAGGTGGTGGTGAGGCACGGAAAGCGAAGCGAGTGCCGCAGCACACAACTTGCTAATTTCGGTTGAAATTAAAATCCGTCCTACCGGACAGATTGGGGATGCCCTTGTCTGCTGGAGACTGCCGGGGCAGTCCTTCGGGCGGTTACTGTTCTTGTTCATCTTCTCTGAATTTTGGTTTCCGGCTGCAAAGTAACAGCCCTTTTCCCGTCCGGTCATTATGCCCGTATGCGACAAACCTACGGGTGGAAAGACAAGGTGCGACACACTGATAATCAAGTGAATAATCTGCCGATATTTTGATATTCCTTTGCGCCGTGGAAGCGGTAAAACGGCTGTTCAACCGGACGGGCAAACGGACGCCCAAACGAGTGGATGATTGGCTGGACGAACAGCCGGACGGATGATGATTTTGCCGGACGAACGGACGGACGAACAGCTAAACGGTTAGCCGGATGAATGACTAAACAGTTAAACGGCTAAACAGCCGGATGAACGGTCGGATGAATGAACGGACAAACGGATGATGAACTGACCGGATGAACAAATGGCTGGCTGCACGGCTGACCGATTGACTGATTGGCTGATTGATTGAATGAACAGATAACCGATTGCTTAGGCAACCGAATGAATAACTAATTGATTGACGATATGGATAAACAGACTTTGAACGTGGCTTTCGCCACACAAAAGGGCGGTAGCGGTAAAACGGCTATCACGGTGCTGGTGGCGAGTTACCTGCACTATAACTGCGGGTATCCGCTGGCGGTGATCGACTGCGACTTTCCGCAACACAGCCTGTATGAGATGCGGGAACGGGACAGCCGGGCGGTACTGGAAAACGAGTACCTGAAACGGATGGCATACGAGCAGATGCGTGAGCCGGGACGTGCCGCCTATCCGGTGCAGAAGTGCCGGGTGGAACGTGCGCCGGACATGGCGGCGGAACTGGCGGGCAGTGGAAACTATGACCTGCTGTTCTTTGACCTGCCGGGCACAGTGAACTCGTCGGGCATATTGCGCACCATTGCGCAAATGGATTACATCTTCGCTCCGGTGAGTGCCGACCAAACGGTACTGGAAAGCACGCTCGCCTTTCTGGACGTGTTGCAACGGATGATGTTAGGCAAGGAAACAAGCCGACTGAAAGGGCTTTACCTCTTTTGGAATCTGGTGGATAAACGGGAAAAGAGCGAACTGTACGGACGGTATGAAAAAGTAATCGCCGGAATGGGGCTGCCGATGCTCACTACACAGATACCGGACACGAAACGCTTCCGCAAGGAACTGGATGCAGAGAACCGGACGGTGTTCCGTTCCACGCTGTTCGCTCCCGACAAGCGGATGATTGCAGGCAGCGGAATCCCCGAACTGGCACATGAAATAATATCCATCCTCAAACTATCAGGCTATGAAGAAACAACAAACAGATAAGCCCATCGACGAAGAACTGCTTATGCGGATGATGGCGGGCGAAACGGAAAAGCCGCAAGGTAACGGTGATGCGCCGGAAACAGAAGCAACAGGACAAGAGGCGGAAGAACCGGAACAGGAAACAGAGAATAGGGAAACCGCCGTGCCGATGGAAAACAGGGTTGCCGGGAAAGTGCCGGACGGGAAAATACCGGATGGAAAAACGGCTGACGGCAAGCGGCGCAAGGCGAAGCAGACGGCGGACTATGACACGACCTTCCTCAAAGGAATGGATATACCCGCCCGTTACGGGAAGCCCGTGTACGTGCGGCGTGAATACCACGAACGGATCGCCAAAATCTCCATGATGCTGACGGGCGGCAAGGTGTCGCTATCCGCCTACATAGACAACGTGCTGGCGCAACACTTCGAGCAGTACCGGGAAGAAATCGAAGCGGCATACGCCGGGAAGATGGAAAAACTCTTCTAAAGCGGAAAGGAGAAAGGAACATGATACTGAAACTGATACTCTCCGCCTTGCTGCTGTACTACCTCTGCGTGCTGTGGAAATATTACCGCACCGACATAGCCGGACTGCTGGGAAAAACCGATGCCGGAGAAAGGACGGACGAACCGGACGAAGAAGTGGAAAAGCCGGGCGAACCGTACACGGTTATCGGGAAAAGCACCTACCGGGAAAGACAAACCTACGAGCCGGAAGACAAGCGGAGACATACTGATAATCAAGCGGATAAAACGGATAATTTCGCACCCGAAACGCCGGAGAGTACCCCGGAAACGGCTGCGGGTAACGGCACGGAACAGGCGGAAGAAACCGCTGCGGACGAGGATGCGGACTACTCTGACATCGAGGTAGAACCGGAAGAGGACGAGCCGGAAGAAGAGGGATATGTACCCACGCCGGAAGAGTTGGAAGAGGAAGAAGAACTGGGGGCGTACTATCCCGACAGCAATCCCGACTTTGCCACCGGGTACACCTTCGAGGACTTGAAGAAGGTACACAGGGTTATCACCACGGACGATGCGGACGAGCAGGAGAAACAGCAAGCCCGTGAGGTGCTGCCTGCCGTGATGGGATCGGACGTGTGGGACGAGATGCTGGATGAATTTGAAGGGGCACGGCAGCGTGTCGCCCGACTGATGAATAATAGTAATGTTTAATTTAATCTTAAAAGACAATGACGAAAAAGAGATTCTTTTTGATGGCAGCCTGCGTGATGGCTGCCGCCAGTGCGATGGCACAAGGTAACGGACAAGCGGGTATCACGGAAGCCACGCAAATGGTGACTTCGTATTTCGATCCGGGAACGAAATTGATTTACGCCATCGGTGCGGTGGTGGGATTGATTGGCGGGGTAAAGGTGTACGGGAAGTTCAGCAGCGGTGATCCCGATACGAGCAAGACGGCGGCTTCGTGGTTCGGAGCCTGTATTTTCCTGATTGTCGCCGCTACGATCCTGCGCTCTTTCTTCCTGTAAAAGAAGCGGGTTATGAACTTTGAAATTAACAAGGGGATTGGCAGGAACGTGGAGTTCAAGGGCTTGGAAAGCCAGTACCTTTTCGTGTTCGCCGCCGGGTTGCTTGCCGTGTTCGTGGTGTTCGTTATCCTGTACATGGCGGGCGTGAACCAGTGGGTATGTATCGGCTTCGGCGTGACTGCGGCTACGCTGCTGGTATGGCTGACGTTCCGGCTCAATGCCAAGTACGGCACGCACGGGCTGATGAAAGCCGCCGCCCGGAAACGGCATCCGAGGTATGTGCTGAACCGCCTGAAAATTCCCCGATTATTTACCAAAAACAAGAAAGAATGAGAAATGTAATGAAAGCGGCAACGCTGGAAAGCAAATTTCCGCTATTGGCAGTAGAGAACGGCTGCATCGTGAGCAAGGATGCGGACGTGACGGTAGCCTTCAAAGTGGAACTGCCGGAACTGTTCACTGTTATCAGTAACGAGTACGAGGCGATACATTCGGCATGGCACAAGGCGGTGAAGGTATTGCCGGACTTCTCCATCGTGCATAAACAGGACTTCTTCATCGAAGAGAAGTACCAGCCGGAGATCGACAGGGACGAACTTAGTTTTCTAAGCCGGAGCTTTGAGAGGCACTTTAACGAACGCCCGTTCCTGAACCACTTCTGCTACCTGTTCCTTACCAAGACCACTAAGATGCGCAGCCGTCAGGAAAGCACGTTCAGCACGCTGTGCAAGGGCAAGATTATCCCGAAGGAGATCGAGGACAAGGAAACGGTAACGAAGTTCCTCGAAGCGGTCGGGCAGTTCGAGCGGATCATGAACGACAGCGGGTTTATCACGCTCCGCCGCCTGCGGGCGGACGAGATTGTCGGGACGGAAACGACGGCGGGCATCGTGGAGAAATATTTCTCCCTCTCGCAAAACGATACCACTGTTCTAAAGGATATTTCGCTGAACCCCGAAGAGATGCGGATAGGCGACGACTTCCTTTGCCTGCATACCCTTTCGGACGTAGAGGATCTGCCGGGAAACGTGGGTACGGACAGCCGCTATGAACGGTTATCGACTGACCGTTCGGATTGCAGGCTTTCGTTCGCCGCCCCGGTGGGCGTGCTGCTGACGTGTAACCACGTGTATAACCAGTACATCTTTATTGACGACCATGCGGAGAGCCTGAAACGGTTCGAGCAGACCGCAAGGAATATGCAGTCGCTATCCCGCTATTCCCGTTCCAACCAAATAAACCGGGCATGGATAGAGGAATACCTGAACGAAGCGCACAGCAAGGGGTTGGTTTCGGTGCGTTGCCACTGTAACGTGATGGCATGGTCGGACGACCGGGAAGAACTGAAACACATCAAGAATGACGTGGGCAGCCAGCTTGCCCTTATGGAGTGCAAGCCACGGCATAACACCGTGGACGTGCCGACGCATACCGGGAAACGAGGGGGATTTTCCTTTCGAGGAAAGTTTCTACACGTTCATCCCGCAAGCCCTGTGCTTCTTCACGGAAGAGACGAATTACAAGAGTTCGCTCTCGCCCTTCGGCATCAAGATGGTGGATCGGGTGACGGGCAGACCGCTGCATCTGGATATTTCGGACTTGCCGATGAAGAAGGGCGTGATTACCAACCGCAACAAGTTCGTACTTGGGCCGAGTGGTAGCGGGAAATCGTTCTTCATGAATCATTTAGTCAGGCAATATTACGAACAGAACAGCCATATCGTACTGGTCGATACGGGAAACTCGTATCAAGGTCTGTGCGAAATGATACACCGGAAAACAAAGGGGGCGGACGGGATTTATTACACGTATTCGGAAGAGAAGCCGATCAGTTTCAATCCTTTTTTCACCGACGATTACAAGTTCAACGTGGAGAAAAAGGACAGCATAAAAACGCTGCTGCTCACCCTCTGGAAGAGCGAGGACGATAAGATCACGAAAACGGAAAGCGGCGAGCTGGGCAGTGCGGTATCGGCTTATATCAAGAAGATACAGCAAGACCGCAGCATCGTGCCGTGCTTCGATACCTTCTACGAGTATATGCTGAATGATTACCGGGCGGAACTGGAGAAAAGGGACATCAAGGTAAGCCGGGATGATTTCAATGTTGATAACTTCCTGACCACGCTACGGCAGTATTATAAGGGCGGACGCTTCGACTTCCTGCTGAACTCCCGTGAGAACATCGACCTGCTGCACAAACGGTTCATAGTATTTGAAATTGACAGTATAAAGGATAATGCCGAACTTTTTCCGGTGGTGGTAATCATCATCATGGAAGCCTTCATAAACAAAATGCGGCGGTTGAAAGGTATTCGCAAGCTCCTGATTGTGGAAGAAGCGTGGAAGGCACTTACCACGGAGAATATGGCAAATTATCTGAAATATATGTACAAAACGGTCAGGAAGTATTTCGGCGAGGCGATTGTCGTCACGCAGGAAGTGGATGATATAATATCGTCCCCCGTGGTGAAGGAAAGTATCATCAATAACTCGGACTGCAAAATCCTTTTAGACCAGAAAAAGTACATGAACAAGTTTGACGGCATACAGGCGATGCTCGGACTGACGGAGAAGGAGAAAGCGCAGATACTATCCATCAACCTTGCCAACCACCCCGGACGAAAATACAAAGAGGTATGGATCGGACTGAACGGGGTGCAGTCGGCGGTGTACGCTACGGAAGTTTCGCCCGCCGAATACCTGACGTACACCACCGAAGAGAGCGAGAAAACGGAAGTGTTCAACCTTGCGGAAGAGTTGGGCGGCGACTTGGAGCTTGCCATCAGGCGGCTGGCTAATCGGCTGAACGGCTGAACAGCCGGACGGTTGGCTAAACGATTAAACGTTTGGCTGGCTGAATGGCTAAACGGCTAAACGTACAAACGGCTGTATGATTGGCTGTATGAATGAATAATCAATTAAAAAAACGAAATCAGTATGAAACGATTGAATTTAATCCTGCTGCTGTCGGCAGTGACGGTGGCATTGGCGTTCGTCATTTCCTGCAAGGAGACGAACACCGGACGGCTGGAAAAGATGCGGGGCGACTGGGTAAGCACGGGCAATAAGCCGCCCTTCACCCTTTCGGAAGAGAACGGGCAATACCGGGTAACGGTGATAAAGAAAAGCCATGCGGGAAGTACCCGGACGGAAACGTACCTGATACGGGAAACGGACGGGTATCTGTTCATCGAAACGGGGCTGGCGGTGATGCTGACCTACGACAAGGAGAAAGACCGCATACACCTGTCGCCCGGCGGGGAATATAAACGAAAGTAACCATCAATTAAACAAGTAAGAACATGAAACAGATAAAAAAAATAGTCATGGGGTTGGCGTGCCTGCTGGCAGCGGGTACGGCTAACGCACAGTGGGTTGTGAGCGATCCGGGAAACTTGGCGCAAGGGATTATCAATACCGTCAAACAGATTGCGCAGACCTCTACAACGGCGAAGAATACACTGGACGGATTCAAGGAAACGGCAAAGGTTTTTGAACAAGGTAAAAAATATTATGATGCGCTAAAGGATGTACACGACGTGATAAAGGGCGGCGTGAAGGTGAAGAAGAGCATCGAGATGGTGGCGGACATCTCGGAAATCTATGTGCGGAACTACCAGAAGATGTTGGGCGATCCGAACTATACGCCGGATGAATTGAGTACTATCTCCTTCGGGTATGCAAAGCTGCTAAGCGAGAGTGCGGACGTATTGCAGGATTTGAAAAACGTGGTGAATATCACCGGAATGTCGCTATCGGATGCGGAACGGCTGGCAATCATCGACCAGAGCTATAAGCGGTTACTGGAATACCGTAATCTGGTGCAGTACTACACGAACAAGAATATCTCGGTAAGTTACCTGCGGGCGAAAAAGAAGAAGGACACCGACCGGGTGATGGCGTTGTACGGCTCGGCGGACGAACGCTATTGGTGAGAACGGATTCCTATACATATATATAATAAGGTAAGACGATGTTATTATCAATAGACTTTGAAAACCTGCATCAGATATTGCACACGCTGTATCAGGAAATGATGCCGCTATGCTCGAATTTGACGGGCGTTGCCAAAGGGATAGCGGGGCTGGGTGCGCTGTTCTACGTTGCCGCCAAAGTGTGGCAAGCCCTTGCCCGTGCCGAACCTATCGACGTGTACCCTCTGCTCCGCCCCTTTGCCGTCGGGCTGTGCATCATGTTCTTCCCGACCTTCGTGCTGGGCACGATCAACACGGTTCTATCTCCCGTGGTGAAAGGCTGCCACGGGATGCTGGAAACGCAGACCTTCGACATGAACAAGTACCGGGAACAGAAGGACAGGCTGGAATATGAGGCGAACAAGCGGAATCCGGAAACGGCGTACCTCGTGGATAAGGAAGAGTTCGACAAGAAACTGGATGAACTCGGATGGTCGGCGGGCGACCTGATTACCATGGGCGGGATGTACATAGACCGGGCGGAGTACCGGATGAAACAGAACATACGCAGGTGGTTTCAGGAACTCTTGGAACTGCTGTTCCAGTCCGCCGGACTGGTGATAGACACGATACGGACGTTCTTTTTGATCGTCCTCTCCATCTTAGGGCCTATCGCCTTTGCGATAAGCGTCTATGATGGATTCCAAAGTACCCTGACGCAATGGATCACCCGGTATATCTCCGTCTATATGTGGCTGCCCGTGAGCGACCTGTTCAGTTCGGTGCTGGCAAGGATTCAGGTGTTGATGCTCACCAAGGACATAGAGGCGATGAGCGATCCCACCTTCATACCGGACAGCAGCAACACGGTGTACATGGTATTCCTGATTATCGGGATATTCGGGTACTTCACGATACCGACCGTTGCGAACTGGATCATCATGGCGGGCGGCGTAAGCGGTGCGAACCGTGCGATGAACACGACTGCCGCCAAAGCGGGGAATGTTGCCGCTGCCGGGGCGGGTGCTGCCGTGGGGAATGTTGCCGGAAGGCTTATCAAGTAACTAAAAAAATCAAGAAAGGAAATGGAATTTAAAAGTTTGAAGAATATTGAAACGAGTTTCAGGCAGATACGTTTGTTTGCGCTGGTGTTCATCTGCCTGTGTGCGGTGGTGACGGGCTTTGCCCTCTGGAAGTCATACAGCTTTGCCGAAGCGCAACGGCAGAAGATTTACGTGCTGGATAACGGGAAGTCGCTGATGCTGGCACTCTCGCAGGACGTGCAGCAGAACCGCCCGGTGGAAGCACGGGAACACGTGCGCAGGTTTCACGAACTGTTTTTCACGCTCTCGCCGGACAAGTCGGCTATCGAGGGCAATATCAAACGCTCGCTGATGCTGGCGGACAAGAGCGCATTCAACTACTACAAAGACCTCTCGGAAAAGGGGTATTACAACCGGGTGATTTCGGGGAACATCAACCAGATGGTACAGATTGACAGCGTGCGGTGCGACTTTGACAAGTACCCGTACAATGTGCGGACGTTCGCCCGCCAGATCATCCTGCGAGAAAGCTCGGTGACGGAAAGAAGCCTTGTCACCCGCTGCCGGTTGTTGGATGCCGTAAGGTCGGACAACAACCCGCAGGGATTCATCATCGAGGGCTTCGAGATTACCGAGAACAAGGACTTGCAAACCATCAAACGCTAACGGCATGGTCGGTAAATTTATGGCGAAGGTCATTGCTGAAATACAGGACTGGGCGGACGTAAAGCTCCGCCGCCTGTGCGGGCGTATCACGCCGGATCAGCGGGTGGTGGTTATCCTTGTGATGTTCGTGGTGTTTGGCGGGTTGTCGGTGTACATGACCGTCGCAGCCATCTACAACATCGGAAAAAGTGACGGGCGGGAATTGGGGATAGAGCATATCGATCCCATCCGGCTAAAGAACGACAGTATAATCAATCCTTTTAACAACCAGTAAATCATGGAAGAACAGAATCAGGAAAAAGAAACGGTAACGCAGCACGTAACGGTGGCGGATGCCGCAGCCCCGGACACGGGGAAAGGGGACAAAGAAAGGAAAGGCGGCGGGAAGGAGAAGAAAGCCGCCAGAGAACTGACACCCAAACAGATGCAGCAGCGGAAAAAGCTGTTGGTGTACCCTTTGATGGGGTTGCTGTTTTTGGGTAGTATGTGGCTGATCTTCGCACCTTCGGACAAAAAGGACGAAGGCGGAGAAACGGTCGGGGCGTTCAACGCCGACATTCCCCTGCCGGAGAATGACGGGATTATCGGCGACAAGCGGAAAGCCTACGAGCAGGCGCAGGTAGAAAAGAAGCAGGCGGACAAGGTGCGCTCGTTACAGGACTTCGCTTTTGCGGCTGATAACGGGACGGACGAGGTGGAAATGGAACTGCCGGACAGCGAGCCGGAACGGGAGCCGTTCAGGGATTATTCGGGTTCTGCACGGGGAAAGGGCGTGAACTCTTCGACGGCAGCCTACCGGGACATCAACCGACAACTCGGTACGTTCTACGAAACGCCGAAGGTGGACGAGGAAAAGGAAGAACTGAAACGTCAGGTGGAAGAACTGACCGCCCGGCTGGATGCGCAGCAGGGACAGGCGGGCGGCATAGACGAGCAGGTCGCCCTGATGGAAAAGAGCTACGAGCTTGCCGCCAAGTATATGGGACAGAACGGACAGGCAGGACAAAGCGGTGCAATCGTGCAAGTTCCCGTTACCGGACAGAGTACCGGGCAAGGGACGGGAAAGCCCGCCGTTGCGGTACAGGCGGCACGGCAGCAAACGGTGTCGGGGCTGCAACAGCCCCTAAGCGATGCGGAGTTCATGCGGGCGTACAGCCAGCCGAGAAACTACGGGTTCAATACGGCGGTCGGCAGCGGGTACGCTATGGGAAAGAATACGATACGGGCGTGCATCCACCAAGACCAGACGATTATGGACGGGCAGACGGTGAAGCTCCGGCTGCTCGAACCGCTGCAAGCGGGAAACCTTGTGATCCCGCAGAACACGCTCGTTTCGGGTACGGGAAAAGTACAGGGGGAACGGCTGGATATTGTGGTGTCGTCCATCGAATACCGGGGGAACTTGCTGCCCGTGGAACTGGCGGTGTATGACAGTGACGGGCAGAAAGGCTTGTCCGTCCCTTCATCACTGGAACAGGAAGCGGCAAAGGAAGCCCTTGCGAATATAGGCGGCGGACTGGGGACAAGCATTTCGTTTGCGCAGAGTGCCGGACAGCAGATCGCTATGGACTTGACAAGGGGGGTGATGCAGGGTGGCAGCCAATATCTTGCGAAGAAGTTCCGGACGGTGAAGGTGCATCTGAAAGCGGGGTATGAATTGATGCTTTACGCGAAAGAGTAGTACTTTTTCTTTTGTCTTGATACAAAAGAAAAAGATACCAAAAAGAAAAAATCAAGACTGCATTTTCTACGCTACTCTCTTCCTGCGTTTCGCTAAAGAAAAAGAACTCGCTACGCTCAAACAGCTTTTTCTTTTTGACGCTACACTACGGTCGTTCGCTTCACGCTGCGAAAATGAGGTCGGGATGCCATGCGGATTGGATGCTTTGCAGGCTTGGAATGTGAAAATAACAATGATTAAAAAGAAAAGACAATGAAAAAGATTTTTGGATTGGTTGCGCTCGTTATGGGCGCAGTAATGTGCGTGAACGCACAAGTGAATGACACGATACAGACGATTGCCGGAAATGACCTGTATCAAGGGATTACGCAAAAGTTACCGTATCGGCAGATGGTTACTCCGTTCGGGGTACAGGTGACTTTTGCGAAAACGGTGCATATTATTTTCCCGTCGGCGGTGAGGTATGTGGACTTGGGTAGTAATTGGATTATTGCCGGAAAAGCGGACGGGGCGGAGAACGTGATCCGGGTGAAGGCTACGACCGAAGGGTTTCCGGGGGAAACGAATTTCTCGGTGATTTGTGAGGATGGGAGTTTCTATTCATTTAATGCGAAGTATGCGCATGAGCCGGAAATGCTGAACATCGAAATGAAGGACTTTTTGGAGAACGAGGACACAACGGACTTTTCACATACCCGCATGAATATCTATTTCCGTGAACTGGGCAGCGAAAGCCCGCTGCTGGTGAAGCTGATTATGCAGGGCATCTATAAGGCGGACAAGCGGGAAATCAAGCATTTGGGTTGCAAACGCTTCGGGGTGCAGTTCCTTTTGAAATCCATCCACTCGCATAACGGGCTGTTCTATTTCCATACGGAAACGAGGAACAGGTCGAACGTGGCTTTCAACACGGACTTTATCAAGTTCAAGATTGTGGATAAGAAAGTGCCGAAGCGTACCGCCATTCAGGAACGGGTGGTAGATGCGGTACGCAGCTATAACGAGGTGCTGGTAACGAACGGGAAAAGCAATATGCGCACGGTGTACGTCGTTCCGCAGTTCACCATACCGGACGATAAGATTCTAATTATCGAACTGTTCGAGAAGAACGGCGGCAGGCATCAGACGATACGGGTGGAGAACGCCGACCTTGTGGCGGCAAAAGTGATTAACGAACTGAAAATAAAGTAAATGATGAAAAGGGTATTGTTGATTATCATGCTCTTCGGGGTGTGCCTGCATTTTAACCAGGCACACGCCCAGAGATGCCTGCCCGGAATGAGGGGAATACAGTTCACGGGCGGACTTTCGGACGATCTGCGCTGGAAAAACGGCAACGGTTTCGGCTACCATGCCGGGATAGCGGTAAGCACTTACACGAGGAACGCCCATCATTGGGTGGTCGGTGCGGAGTATCTGGAAAAGCGGTATAACTACCGGGGCAGCCTTTACCCGGTCAGCCAGTTCACGGGGGAAGGCGGGTATTACCTGAACTTCCTTTCGGACAGGAAGAAAACATTTTTTGCGGCACTGGGGTTGTCCGCCCTTGCCGGGTATGAAACGGTGAACTGGGGCGAACAGATGATGCCGGACGGTTCACGGCTGACGGACGGGGATAATTTCATTTACGGGGGTGCGCTGACGCTGGAATTGTCCGCATACCTGACGGACAGGATTGTCTTGCTGGTAAACGGACGACAAAGGATGCTGTTCGGGGGTGATTGTGGAAAATTCCACTCGCAGGTCGGTGTGGGAATTAGGTTTATGATTCGATAACTACTATAATATAAATGTATATGAAGAAGATTATTTATCAAATGCTCGTGGGCTGCTACGTAGTGGCCGCCCTCGTGCTTGTGTGTGCCTGTAATAGCCAGTTGGATATTCAGACGAGATACCCGTTCACGGTGGAGACGATGCCCGTCCCGAAAAAACTGAAGGTGAACGAAACGGCGGAAATCCGCTGTGAACTCAAACGGGATGGACGTTGGGAAGATACCCGGTACACGATACGCTAGTTCCTGTATGACGGGAAAGGCACGCTAAAACTGGATGATGGCACGGTGCTGTTGCCGAATGACCGTTACCCGCTGGAGAAAGAAACGTTCCGGCTGTATTTTACTTCGCAGTCGGATGAACAGAGCAGTTTGAAGGTGTGGGTAGAAGATTCATTTTCGCAAACCGTGGAACTTGAGCTAAGTTTTAATAATGACAATTCGGAAGAATGACTAAAAAGGTAAACAATGAAAGACAATACAGTTCCGGGGGTGTATCTTCTTAATATAGATATGGGGTGCGAAAGCCCGACTATCCGGCAGGAACGGAAAAGAGGATTGCGGATGTGATAGGAGCCGACAATACAAAATAGTGAAAAAGCATCCTTCGGGATGCTTTTTTGTATGGGCAACAATGAAAAATACAGTATTTACTGTATTTTCTGAAAATCTTATCTTATATTTGGCAAAAGATGCCAGATGAAGCCGTTAAATATCCTAATATGGTCGATTATCGAAAAAGAATGGATGGGAAACGAAAAGGGAGTTTAGGGGTGGCGGGGTATCTTTGGAGTGATATATTAAAAATGAGATATTATGGAACTAAAAATACTTTTGATTATGGGATTACTTGGTTTTGGGCTTGGCGGATGCTCCAATGCGCAAAATAAGCAAGAGAACTCGAATGTTAAGGAGCTTGGCAATGTACCCAAAGAAAATGTGGACTCTTGTGTTTACAAAAATGAAAGCAGACCTGTGTACTATGCCAAATATGGTAATCGGGGTTGCTTATTTGAATTGAGAGTAAATGATATACTAATAACAGAAATGACGAGAGCGACCAATATAGGTGAAGCTCTGATAACCGTTAATCCTGCAATATTTAAATCAGGGAAGCAAACTATTGAAGTCCATTTGTCGCCCATAAAAGGAAAAAATGTTATAAGTAATGCAAAGCCGTTTCGCTTGGAAATTGGTTATTATGATTTTACGGAAGAAGTAGATGAGTCGGGAGAAGCAACTTGGCATACAGTTTTTACTCTTCCTGATATTGAAATACCGGGAAAAGGGTTGCCATACATTGATATGAAGGGTGAGTTCGAAGCAAATGTACCGTATCAATATACTTACTGGGATGATTGCGTTGATTTAAGAACAATACCTGATATTGAGCAGAAAATCGTCAAAGAGTATGAATACGTCAGAAAATTAATAGCGCAGAAAGATTTAGAGCAGTTAAAGAAGTATTTTATTCCATCTTATCAGGAATTTGCAATTACTATATATCAAACAAAAGAAGAAATAGAATTGGATTGGAAAAGTATAACTGATATAATAAATAAATATTTTACTAAAGAACTTCAACCAATTGAGGAATATCGCATTGTTTTTTCAAGTAATGGTCGGAGCGTATCTTTACGGTCTAAAAAGAAAAATGGAAAACCAAGTGCTTTGCTTTTTGTAAGGGAATTAAACAATGGAGCTGAATTTGAATATGGATATATTGAGTTACATCTTGGAATGAAAAAAGGAACAGATAAGCTGATTCCTCTTATGATATAAATTCTATTTTGTGAGCAATCAAGGTTAAACAAACGGATGATACTTTATTCCTACTTTGAACGGTTAGCTAAAAATGATCGGGAAGCGAAAAAGGGAGTTTAGGGGTGGCGGGGTAACTTTGGCGAAGCGAATTTAGTATGAAATAATAAATGTTGGATTATGGATATTAAAATACTTTTGATTATGGGATTACTAAGTTTTGGGCATGGCGAATACATTAATGCGCAAAATAAGGAAGGGAACTCAAATATTAAGGAGCTTACTAAAGAACAAAAAGAGAAGTTGGAAAAAATGTATTCAACATATCAACAATATTATTTGAAACCCGGCATTTCGGAAAAGGCTAATGTGAAAGACTGGAAAGAACCGTTGCCGTGGATTGAGGTGCAGCAAAAAGGATTTGACTGGAGCAATGTAAAAGACTGGCTAAGTAATGCAAAATTGGAGATTTATAATCCATTTGGGATTCCTTGGCTGTTGCTACGCGGCAAATACGTTCCACATGTAAATATAAATAGGGATGAAACTTTAGAGTGTATAAATAAAAAAGACTCCATAGGAACATTGTGTGAACTAACTACTGCACCAATAAAAATGTTTGGAAATATGGGAATTAAATTCATATCCCATCTGCAAAGCGCAAGCGGAGATTTTGTAGGCTTTTCTAAATATTCTCCCTTTACGACTTCAAAGAGTGAACAAGAAATAACTTTATCAGTTAGACTCTCTTCTGATGATTCTATAGATTGTAAGGGCTCTATTGAAGTAGAACTTCTTCCCCCTCTACCTTGGAAACATACACGCATATCACTTTTACCCGAAGATGAAGGAAAAGAATATGAATTTGACGATGTAAGATTCAAAGTGTTCAAATCTAATCCCGGAGATGTCATACTTGAATATGACAAGAAGTATGCTAAGCAAATAGCTCGATGGAAACTTATTCTGATAAGAGGTCAGCAATTAATAGAGTGTGGTAATAACAAAATGTGGGGAGATAAGGGAATCTTACATCTCTACAAATATCCTGATATGGGGTTTGGAGAGTGGTGTGTCCGCTTTTTAGGAGTAAATTGTGATTCTTTCGGAACAACACCGGAAGCATTGAAACTTGCAACAAAAAACCGCTATCAGCCAACATCGGAAGAACTTCGTCACTTTCATGAAACGTTAGGTGAGATTGTGGGTTATGAACTAAAAAATCTTCTAAAAGATATTCAGACAGAAGATGTCAATCCGAAAAACTACAAGGAGTTTTATCAGCAATGGATAAAGAAAGGATATGAAGCCGCTATAGAGTTCAAGGGTGATTATTATGATGCAATGGGTTGTTTTAGTGACCGTTATGGAAATGACAGTGAGCCGTATATCGGTTTTTTGCGTGGCGCACGTATAGGCTCTTTTTATGTGAAAGCTGACTTACAACCTGACTGGGATATTATAAATCGTTCAGCTATTGCTGTATTAAACCAATATAACAGTGCCAATGCGGATTCATTATGCAGCATTATTGAAAAGCATGGGGAAGAATATATAGAACCTATCGTTTCACGAGGAGAAATATTACCATTCTTGACAGACAAAGATATAGAGCATCTTTCAAAGAAGGTTATGAAAGATGAGAGTCCAATCATGTATTGTTGGTATAAGACCAATACGGATGCAGATGCCATGTATATCTATAAACCGGACGAAAAGGCAAGTAACAAGCCGCTGGTTAAAGCCCGTTATTATTTGGATGGAAGTAAGCCGGAAATCATATTTCCAGAATAGCATACGAATATCTTGTATCTGTAAAAAAGAGAAAAGTAATAAGATGCTGCACGGGATGGTTGGGTACACGTTAGCCCGGAATTATAATATATTGAATTATGAACATTAAAACATTTATCGTAATCGTTTTCTTAAGCGGCTTGTACGCTTGCAGCCAAGAGAAAGTCTCTTTTATTCCGAAAGAGATTCCTGTGCTTACTCCTGATTTTGAGAAGTTGTCTAAAAAGGAAAGGATGCACTTCCTCAATAACAAGATGGGGATTGATACGCTTTCTGATGGTACTATAAAAGTGTACGAGGTATCGGAAGAGAATATTAGTATGTATGAATCTCTGATTCAATATCCTTATTACTGTATCAGTCGAACTTTTGACAAACGAACGGGGAACCTCTTATTCAAAGGAGTGTTAGCTCCATGTTATCTCGCTATTGGAAAAAGTTATTATTACAATAAAACTGGAAAGCTGGAAAAGGAAATAGACGAAGAAAAAGGTTACAAGTTCCGCATAAATCAATTACTGCACTTTTTGGATGAACGAGGAATAGATATACCAAACAGCATTTTGGATCAGTATGCAGTCGTAGATGTGGAAAGTTATTCCGAACCTGACTCGACACGGGTGGGTTATTTAAGGGAGATAGAAAAAACGATAATAGATGGGAAACCTTGCTATAAGGTTAATTACTTTTTCTATAAGTTTGTACCTGCGCCGAGTATATTCAGAGTCGCATCAAGCAAGTATCTGGAAATAAATGGGATGGATGGTACGATATTGAAAGAAGAGTATGGTGGTATATTGCATAATGATTATGACATGAGTAATCCAGAAGTTCGCAAATGGGTAGATGAACATGATAAGTGATGAACAAAAGATGCCAGATGAAGCCGTTAAATATCCTAATATGGTCGATTACCGAAAAAGAACGGATGGAAAACGAAAAGGGAGTTTAGGGGTGGCGGGGTAACTTTGGTGCTATCAATGAAAAGTAAATAATAAAATACCGGATTATGAATATTAAAACATTTTTAATTATGCCTATAAGGGCGTTTGCGACTTATGGCAATACACAAGTGAAAATAAAGAGTTTGTCACCTATATTCAAGCGACAACTTGGAGTAATGGTCTTTTTAATTATCAGCATACTGCCGATAACTGCACAAGAAACCAATCAGACCTCAAAAGAAAAGCAAAAAGTGGAATCTTCACGGCTGCCCTTTATGATGTCATTTTCGATTGGTTCAAATTTCAATACCGGGGGAAGTGATTATGCTGAATGGTTTGGCTCACGGGCGGATGTTGCCACGCAGTTTGACTGGCGAATGAATGTTCCGTTGTTCCGTAATTGGTGCGCATATTTAGATTTGGGTGTTAGTTTTTTCAACATACAAACAGACAATTCGGGTGAAAATATTGCAGGTGCAGTCATCGACAAGCTATTCCCCGGACTAAGCAAGATAAAACCATCCCTTAGCACAGGAATCACTTACGTTGTAGAAAAAAGGAAATGGCAGTTTATGCCGAGAGCCGGAATAGGCTGGATGAGTGCAGGCAATTCAAATAAGACGAAAAGTGCTGATGGAAAGATTTATCAACTCGAAATAAACAGGTCACCCATGTTCTTTAACACCGGGGCTTCCATAGGTTACCGCACATCAAATTTATGTAGTTTCATCCTTGATATTAACTACCGTTGCCCTTTGCAAGATAACAAAGCGACCTATACAACTACCTTGCCGGATTTACCCCCTGTAACAGAAGTCATGAAATCCCGTTCATGGGCAAACGATTTGAGCGTTTCACTTGGTATTCAGTTGCAATTAGGGAAAAATAATAAGAAATGAAATATGGAGACTTAATCTGAGCAGTGAATAAGATAGAATAAATATCATCGGAGAGAGTATATGTGAATGAGCCCCTTGCAGGCGAAGCAAATTTAGTATAAGCAAGGGAACCCGAATGTTAAGGTGGCGGGGTATCTTTGACGGAGAACAATAGAGGCGTCGTTACGAATATTGAAATATTCGGATTGAAAATTACAAGAATAGAATTAATAAAAACAATACTAACATGAAGATAATCCTGCATATTCTTCTTTATTTACTGACTTTTTTCGCTTACCTTGGAGCGATGGGATGGGCTGTTGATAAAGTTCGTTCAAGAGTGCCCACAAGCGATGCGATGGGGCAAGGTATGATAGATGCTTTTAATAGTTTGGTCTATACAGTTCTGGCAATTGTGGCGGTTTATGTGGTTAGCGTGCTGATTGCAAAGTTCCTTCTGAAAGGAAGCATTTTACTATCGGCTTGTATCAATGCCGGGCTGATACTACTGTGGGTAGCCATCTTTGTTTTTGCCAGCTTGAATAAAAAAGTACGACCTATCTCTGATTATCTGTTAGTGGAAATAAATAGTCCTCGCCTTTATCCTGTTACCGTTAGTGACTGCAAAATAACTCTATCAAACGGTGAGGCATACAGGTTTGGCAGAAAGGGGCATAAAATGATAGCGGTAGAAGGTGACGCATGGGGAAAAGAGGGCGAAATAACATATATTCCAGGCGATTCGCTTCCCGCACATATTGATATAAGTTATTTGTCTTATGTGGAAGATAAAGTGTATCATGTAGAAGCTGATTTACCCGTAGAAAAATTAAATAAGTTGTATTATCAGGGATGGTTGAATGGATGGAATGAAGAGCAACATTATGACGGCTTGGTCATTGGGTGCGCTCCATACGGAATTGTTAAAATATGGCTGCGCAGTGATATACATGGGGGACGGCGTACCGAGCTATGTTCATTCAAGGGAAAAGAAGATTGGGAAGCTCTGTTGGGATATAAGATGGATTGTAATGGCATACATTATAAATGTGATAAGGAAAGAGTTCGGAATGAGGTCTGGGAGAATCTGGAAGCGAACGGACTGCCGGACACTTTCTTTTTTGATAACAGCCATATCCGGTATAATTACCGTATCGTGGTTGAAACGGAATCGCCGGATGATAAGTTGCATAATATGGAGTTGGTTCTCTGTAATGGAGAATATGATAATACGTCCCAAAGTAAAATTTCCGATTGTGATTATAAGATGCAGGTCTGCCCTAAATATATTCGGCTGGAATGGCGGTACAGAAGGAAAAATACCCGCTTGGATTTTAATCCCAAAGAGATTGTCGAGTTTTTCAATTCGTCTTTCGGTGATGATTGTTCACAACCGGGCGACTTGGTGATACGATTGGATGAATATGGCAATCTAAAAAAAATAAGCCTGAAAATCGGGAAGAATGTATATCGCTATGATAAGGAAGCAGAAAAGAAAGAATAAAAATGATACAGGATAAGGAGAATTGATAAAATTATGGTTATTACAATGGTTCTTTGCTACTTTGCTTTCCCGTCACAGCGTCACGAAGAAAGTAGTGGAAAAATCCGGTTGAAAAAGTGGTTTCTTTGCTTCTTGTCTTTTCCGCTACGGCTCACGAAAGAAAGAAGTCCGGCAAAATATCCGGTAAAGAACAAAGGGCGGTAAAAAAAGAAGTCCGGGCGGATCGCTACCCGTCCCGGACTTCCGGCGATGAAACATAGAGGGGGAATGTTATGGCGTGATTTCCCCCGTTGCGATTAGGTTTCCGTCCGAATAATACTCTATCTTCCCGTAG
>ENA-OPEZ01000080-OPEZ01000080.1-human-gut-metagenome-genome-assembly--contig:-NODE-80-length-35211-cov-2.795654_pt1 | contig 35211 bp, 28 predicted proteins | sample MGYA00241307_ERZ501548 | MGnify/ENA primary metagenome ERZ501548 (study PRJEB25962, sample SAMEA1969296) | human gut metagenome | biome: human gut; feature: human-associated habitat; material: faeces... | reverse complement strand
CAAGGTCTTTTGAAGCCCGTTGCCGGACTTCGTTGCCGACACCCTCTGTCTGGCTATTTTCATGTATGGAGGATAACTGCCTATGGCAAAAAACAAAACAGAGATTCATGTGACCACTGTATTTGACGGGGAGCTGGACGCCACCGATGTGTTCGTCAGCCTGATTTCCCAGAAATACGGAAAGACAAATACAAAAGAATATCTTGCTAAAAAGAAAGATTTGAAGTATAATGAAGATGAGGTTCAAAAGAGCCAGATACCGTCTGGATTGTGTGGGTAAATGGCTATGATGAACGAAATGGAATACAGAACAATCGGTTCGGCACTTGCCGGGGGCTATCGTGCAGCGGTCTATTGCAGGCTGTCAAAGGACGATGACCTGCAAGGCGAAAGTGCCAGTATCGCAAACCAGCGTGATATGCTGGAAAAATACTGCGAAAAGCAGGGATGGGAGGTTGTGGCAGTCTATCAGGACGATGGCTTCACAGGTCTTAATATGGAGCGTCCTGATTTACAGAGAATGTTGAGAGCCATTGAGCGCAGGCAAATCAACCTTGTCATCACGAAAGACCTCAGCCGACTGGGGCGTAACTATCTGCAAACCGGGCATTTGATTGAGGACTTTTTCCCAAGAAACGGTGTCCGCTATATCGCCATGAATGACGGTATCGACACCCTGCGGGATAACAACGATATTGCCCCGTTCAAGAATATCCTGAACGAGATGTACAGCAAGGATATTTCCAAGAAAGTCCATTCCTCTTATCTTCTGAAAGCGCAGAAAGGACAGTTTACCGGGTGTCTTGCCCCGTTTGGGTATCGGAAAGACCCGGAGGACAAAAACCATCTGCTCATTGACGAGGAAACCGCCCCGATTGTGCGGCTGATTTTCGGATATGCCCTAAACGGTCATGGTCCGAACTATATCCGCAGACGGCTGGAGGAAGAAAAAATCCCCTGCCCCACATGGTGGAACCGGGAACGGGGGCTTCGCAATACCCGCACCAAATGGGAAAAGAAAGACCCGGAAAACGGGCGGTATATGTGGGACTTCTCCGTTATCAAAGACCTTTTGATGAATCCCGTCTACACCGGGGCGATTGCTTCCCAGAAAAAAGACTACCGTTTCAAAATCGGCACGATTGGGGAAAAGAAGCCGGAGGACTGGATTGTGGTGGAGGGACAGCATGAACCGCTGATTGACCGCATGAGCTTTGACATTGTGCAGAACAAGCTGAAATCCCGCCAGCGTCCGGGGCAGACCAATGAAATCAGCCTGTTTGCCGGACTGATAAAATGCGGCGAGTGTGGGAAGTCGCTGACGATACGCTACACAAACGCAAAACATCCCCAGCAGATTTATTCCTGCAAGACCTACAATGCCTTTGGAAAGAACCACTGCACCCAGCACCGGATTGACTATGACACCCTTTACAGCCATGTGCTGCGGAAAATCCGGGAATGTGCCAGAGCTGCCCTGATGGACGGGGAAGCGGTTGCCGACCGCCTGACCAATACCTGTGAAGCCGAGCAGCGGGAACAGCGGGAAGCAATGGAACGCTCCCTTACAAGGGACGAGGAACGGATTGAGGTTCTGGACAAAATGGTCATGCGGCTTTATGAGGATATGATTGCAGGGCGTATCAGTGAGCAGAATTTCAACACCATGCTGGAAAAGACACAGACCGAGCAGACGGAGCTTAAAACAAAAGTGTCCGAGGGCAGAAAGCGGCTGTCCGATGAAGTCCAGCTTGCCAATGACGCAAAACAATGGGTGGAAGCCATTCAGGAATACGCCAACATCACAGAGCTGGACGCAGCCACCCTCAACCGCTTAATCAAAGAAATCGTCGTGCATGAGCGCATTGACGAAGATAAAACAAGACACATTTCTATCGAAATTCATTTTAATCTCAAACCCATCCCGGAGGTGGAACAGGTCACTGCCTGACCTGTCCCGCCGGGACGGTTCTCTTAAAAACACCATATAGATTTTTTGTACGCCGCCGCCCGCCATCGAGCAGAGTTTTACACCTAATTGGGGATAAAACAGCTCATGGCCGGCGCTGGTGTAGCCGTAGTCGGCATGGTCCTTGTACCTCTGCTCTCCGGGCTTTTCTCTGTCTAAGCGTCCCTGCATGAAATCCTTGCCGCTCCCGCAGTTTTGCGGGGGCGGCGGAAAGGAGGTTGACACCGTATGGATTTCTTACTTGAAGCCCTGACAAATTGGCTGAAAGAAATGCTGGTGGGCGGTATTATGAGCAACCTTTCGGGGATGTTTGACAGCGTAAACCAACAAGTCGCGGATATATCCGTACAGGTAGGCCAGACCCCACAGGGATGGAATGGCAGTATTTTCAGCATGATTGAGAACCTGTCAAACTCCATTATGGTGCCGATTGCAGGCGTGATCCTGGCTATCGTGATGACCGTAGACCTGATCCAGATGATCGCAGACAAGAACAACCTGCATGATGTGGACACCTGGATGATTTTTAAGTGGGTGTTCAAATCAGCCGCCGCCATCCTCATTGTCACAAACACATGGAATATCGTGATGGGCGTCTTTGATATGGCTCAGAGCGTAGTAGCGCAGGCAGCAGGGATCATCGGTTCGGATGCGTCCATTGACATTTCCTCAGTTATGACCGATCTGGAACCGAGGCTGATGGAAATGGATCTGGGACCGCTGTTCGGGCTTTGGTTCCAGAGTATGTTTATCGGCGTTACCATGTGGGCGCTGTATATCTGCATCTTCATCGTGATTTATGGCCGTATGATTGAAATTTACCTTGTGACATCCGTTGCGCCCATCCCCATGGCTGCCATGATGGGCAAGGAATGGGGCGGCATGGGCCAGAACTATCTGCGCTCCCTGCTGGCGCTGGGCTTTCAGGCGTTTCTCATCATCGTCTGCGTGGCAATTTATGCTGTGCTGGTGCAGAACATCGCTCTGGAAGATGACATCATCATGGCAATCTGGAGCTGCGTGGGCTACACCGTACTGCTATGTTTTACGCTGTTCAAAACCGGCAGTCTCGCAAAATCAGTCTTTCAGGCTCATTAAACTATGTCGGGAGGTACATTATGAAAGAGATAACTTTAGGAACACTTTTTGACGGGATAGGGGGTTTCCCCTATGCCGCCTTATTTTATGGAATCCGTCCTGTCTGGGCAAGTGAAGTTCTGCCGACAGCCATATCGGTCACAAAACGGCATATTCCAGAAATGGTCCATGTAGGAGATATTACAAAACTGGACGGACGCAAGCTGCCACCTGTGGACATCATCACTTTTGGTTCACCCTGTCAGGGACTATCCATCAGCGGACGCAGGTTAGGGTTAGCGGATGAGCGCAGCGGGTTGTTTTCTGAAGCAATCCGTATTATTCGAGAAATGCAGGAGGTAACACATGGACAATATCCGCAAATCGCAATATGGGAAAACGTCCCCGGAGCTTTGTCATCCGCAGGAGGATGTGACTTTGCGGCTGTGCTGCAAGCGTTCACAGAAACCCCGGTTCCAATGCCTTATTCTGGGCGATGGGCCAACGCCGGAATGGTACGAAGCCGAGGAATTGATCTCGCTTGGTGCGTGTACGACGCCCAATATTTCGGAACAGCACAGCGACGCAGGCGCGTGTTCCTTGTCGCTGATTTTAGAGGAAAATGCGCCGGACAAATACTTTTTGTCCCCAAAAGCCTGCGAGGGTATTTTGAATCGGGCGGAACGCCGCGGCAAGCACTTACCTCCTTTGCTGCAAGCAGCGCTGGAGGAACAGTCCCGCAAGACCGATATTTGAGCGATACCGAAGTGTACTGCATTGTGGGCAATATCATTGGACGCCAGCCGCATAACGGAGGAAATGGAGCTGGATACCAAAGTGACATTTCTTATACCCTGACAGGGGCAGACCGTCATGCGGTTGTTGCGCCGCTTGTCATACTCAACGACCAGGGCGGAGCTTCTATGAGCGTGGAGCGCAGTAATATTTCTCCTACTCTGCGAAGCCAAACACACGGAAATCTGCCAATCATAGCTGCTATGTCACAATCTCCTCCCGCCATGGTCAGTGCCGGTTTCCGCTATAAAGCAGGAAGTGCGGCCGGCAGTATAGGGTATCAGGAGGAATTGGCTCCAACTCTTATGGCATATCAACCTTGCGGAGCGTTGGTCGCCCAACCAGAGAGAAAATATATTGTGCGTCGGCTAACCCCTATGGAGTGTGAGCGGTTGCAGGGATTCCCGGATGGATGGACCGCATACGATTTTGAGCATGGGATAATCAGTGATTCAAAGCGATATGAGATGTTAGGAAACAGCGTGGCTGTTCCCTGTGTTGCTTACATCATGCAAGGGATTTATCAGGTGTTGTCAGAAAGGAGCGTGTAATTGTGGCTTATGTACCCGTACCCAAGGACTTAACAAAAGTCAAAACAAAGGTCATGTTCAATCTGACCAAGCGGCAGCTTATCTGCTTCACGGGCGGAGCGCTTATTGGCGTACCGCTTTTCCTTTTGCTCAGAAAACCTACCGGAAACAGTGTAGCGGCTATGTGTATGATGCTGGTTATGCTGCCCTTCTTTATGCTGGCTATGTACGAAAAGCATGGACAGCCCCTGGAAAAGATCGTGGGCAACATTCTCAAAGTAGCTGTGATCCGTCCCAAGCAGCGTCCCTACCAGACCAATAACTTTTATGCCGTATTAAAGCGGCAGGAAATGCTCGATAAGGAGGTGTATGACATTGTTCACCGCAATAAAAAAATGGCTGCGCCGTCTGCTGGGAAAACCGGAAGAAAAGACCGTGCAGCCGGTAAAGACAAAGAAAAAGCTGTCCCGCGCCGATAAGAAGCAGATCGAAGCGGCCATTGCCCGTGCCAACCGCACGGACAAAAAAGGAAAATCGGCACAGGACAGTATCCCCTATGAACGGATGTGGCCGGACGGGATCTGCCGCGTATCGGACAGCCACTACACAAAGACCATTCAGTTTCAGGACATCAACTATCAGCTCTCCCAAAATGAAGATAAGACCGCAATCTTTGAGGGCTGGTGTGATTTCCTCAATTATTTCGACAGCTCGATTCACTTCCAGCTGTCTTTTTTGAACCTTGCTGCATCGGAGGAGACATTTGCCAACTCCATTTCCATCCCGCCCCAGGGGGATGACTTTGACAGTATCCGTGAGGAATACACCACGATGCTGCAAAATCAGCTGGCCAGAGGGAACAACGGTCTCATCAAGACCAAATACCTGACCTTTGGTATCGACGCTGACAGCATCAAAGCCGCCAAGCCCCGTCTGGAGCGTATTGAGACTGATATACTCAATAACTTCAAGCGTCTTGGCGTAGCCGCCAGAACACTGGACGGTAAGGAAAGGCTTTCCCAGCTTCATGCGGTATTTCACATGGATGAACAGCTCCCGTTTCAGTTTGAATGGGACTGGCTGGCTCCTTCCGGCCTATCTACCAAGGACTTCATCGCACCAAGCTCCTTTGAGTTCCGCACCGGTAAGCAGTTCCGTATGGGCAAGAAATACGGGGCTGTTTCTTTTTTGCAGATCCTTGCACCGGAGCTGAATGACCGTCTGCTGGCTGATTTTCTGGATATGGAAAGCTCGCTCATTGTGAGTATGCACATTCAGTCGGTGAATCAGGTGAAAGCCATCAAAACGGTAAAGCGCAAGATTACCGACCTGGACCGCAGTAAGATCGAGGAACAGAAAAAAGCAGTCCGTGCCGGATACGACATGGACATCATTCCATCTGACCTTGCTACCTACGGCAGTGAAGCGAAAAAACTCTTGCAGGATTTGCAGAGCCGAAACGAGAGAATGTTCCTGGTCTCCTTTTTGGTGTTGAACACAGCGGACAATCCCCGTCAGCTTGGCAACAACATCTTTCAGGCAGGCTCTATTGCCCAGAAGTATAACTGTCAGCTGACCAGGCTGGACTTCCAGCAGGAAGAAGGGCTGATGAGCTGTCTGCCTCTGGGTCTCAATCAGATTGAGATTCAGCGAGGACTGACCACCAGTTCCACAGCTATCTTTGTGCCCTTTACTACGCAGGAACTGTTCCAGAACGGGAAAGAAGCTCTGTACTACGGCATCAATGCTCTGTCCAACAACCTCATCATGGTGGACAGAAAGCTGCTAAAAAACCCCAACGGTCTGATACTTGGGACACCTGGAAGTGGCAAGTCCTTTAGCGCAAAACGAGAAATCGCCAACTGCTTTTTGCTTACCAATGATGATGTCATCATCTGTGACCCGGAAGCAGAGTACGCACCTCTGGTGGAGCGTCTGCATGGGCAGGTCATCAAGATCTCGCCTACCTCAACCAACTACATCAATCCGATGGATCTGAACCTGGACTATTCGGATGATGAAAGCCCGCTGTCGCTCAAGTCTGACTTTATCCTCAGCTTGTGTGAGCTGATCGTGGGCGGTAAGGACGGATTGCAGCCGGTGCAGAAAACCATCATCGACCGTTGTGTGCGTCTGGTCTATCAGACCTATCTCAATGACCCAAAGCCGGAGAATATGCCCATACTGGAGGACCTATATAACCTGCTCCGTTCACAGGAGGAAAAGGAAGCCCAGTATATCGCCACGGCCCTTGAAATCTATGTAACCGGCTCCCTCAATGTGTTCAACCACCAGAGCAATGTGGACATCAATAACCGCATTGTCTGCTATGACATTAAGGAGCTGGGCAAGCAACTCAAGAAAATCGGTATGTTGGTGGTCCAGGATCAGGTGTGGAACCGCGTTACCATTAACCGCGCTGCCCACAAGTCCACCCGTTATTACATCGACGAGATGCACCTGCTTTTGAAGGAGGAGCAGACCGCCGCTTATACGGTGGAAATCTGGAAGCGATTCCGCAAATGGGGCGGTATTCCGACAGGTATCACCCAGAATGTCAAAGACCTTTTGAGCAGCCGCGAGGTGGAGAACATCTTTGAAAACTCCGACTTCGTGTATATGCTCAACCAGGCAGGCGGAGACCGTCAGATTCTCGCCAAGCAGCTGGGCATTTCCACGCACCAGCTTAGCTATGTGACCCACTCCGGTGAGGGCGAGGGCCTGCTGTTCTATGGCTCCACCATCCTGCCCTTCGTTGACCACTTCCCGAAGAATACTGAGCTTTACCGCATTATGACCACCAAACCCCAGGAACTGAAAAAGGAGGATGAATAACTATGAAACAGAATATTTGCGAACTTGATACCATGATTTTTTTCCGTGAGGCATTGGAGGCTCACGAATTCATGTTGCTTCCGGTAATGGCCTCCGCTGTTGTTGAGTGTCGTACCGCTGACAAAGAACTCAAAACCTTGAATGAGGATGGCGAAATTGGTCTTGCCCGTCTCTTTTCGATTTGGGCGAATATGATGTGTGCCCCTGGTGCAGCAACCATTGTAGGGTGCGGACCTATCACAATGCTCTCTGAGATTCTGGCGCAAGTCCATGCGTATCTCACCGTGCATCCGCTATATGATCCGGAAGGTTTGGCCCTCTATGTGGAGCTGCACCACATGATGGATGCTATCCTAATGGGTGATTGGTTTGAATAAAGAGCCGCGCCTGCGCTTTACTGATGAGGAACGGTCTGATCCTGCACTGGAAAAGCCGATCCGTAAAGCGGAGAAAGCTGCGGCCAGAGCAGATAAGGCGCAGGCCAATATTCCAAAGAAAAAAGTCAGACAGACGGTCATTGACCCGGACACCGGGAAAAAGACCTCGAAGCTGACCTTTGAGGACAAGAAAAAACCACCTTCCAAACTTTCTCAAGGGGTTAAGGAAGCTCCCGTCCATCTGGTCGCGGGCAAGTTTCACAAAGAGATCCGGGAAACAGAACAGGACAATGTGGGCGTGGAAAGCGCCCACAAGTCCGAGGAGGCGGTGGAGACCAGCGCTTATCTGGTGCGGGAGGGCTATCGCAGCCACAAGCTGAAGCCGTACCGCAAAGCAGCCCAGGCCGAGCAGAAGCTGGAAAAGGCAAATGTAAATGCCCTGTACCAGAAGTCCCTACGGGAAAATCCTCAGTTTACCAGCAACCCTCTCTCCCGCTGGCAGCAAAAACAGAGTATCAAAAAGCAGTATGCCGTCGCCAAGCGCACCGGTCAGACTGCCGGAAATACCGCCCAGGCTGCGTCCAAAACCGGAAAAGCCGCAAGGACGGTAAAAGAAAAGGCACAGCAGGCAGGGGCATTCGTCATGCGCCACAAGAAGGGCTTCCTGATGGCAGGGTTTTTTTTCCTCATCGCCTGTATGCTGATGAATACCATGTCCTCCTGCTCTATGATGGCACAGAGTATTGGTTCTGTAATTTCCGGCACTACCTATCCATCGGATGACCCGGAAATGCTGGCGGTGGAGGCAGATTATGCAGACAGAGAAGCTCGGTTGCAGGAGAAAATCGACAACATCGAAAGCAGCCACCCAGGGTATGACGAGTATCGCTATAACCTGGATATGATTGGCCATGACCCCCATGAGCTGGCGGCAGTTCTCTCTGCTGTCTTGCAAGGCTATACACGCCACAGCGCACAGGCAGAGCTGGCTCGTGTGTTTGATGCACAGTATCAGCTTACGCTGAGAGAAGAAATTCAGATTCGCACTTACACTGACGAAGATGGTGATGAGCATGAATATGAATATCGTATTCTCCATGTAACTTTAACAAGCCGTTCCATTGCCTCTCTTGCGCCAGAACTACTGACTCCGGAGCAGATGGAGATGTACCAGGTCTACCGACAGACTATGGGCAATAAGCCGCTGTTATTTGGTGGCGGTTCTCCCGATACAGGTGTTTCTGAAGATTTGACTGGTGTTGAATTTATTAATGGCACCCGCCCCGGCAATCCGCAGCTGGTGGAACTGGCGAAAAGTCAGGTGGGCAATGTGGGAGGACAACCTTATTGGAGCTGGTACGGCTTTGACTCCCGTGTGGAATGGTGTGCCTGCTTTGTATCATGGTGCTATGGTCAATCCGGTCGAACGGAACCACGCTTTGCTGGTTGTCAGTCTCAGGGTGTTCCGTGGTTCCAGTCTCATGGACAGTGGGGCGCACGAGGATATGAAAACATCGCCCCCGGTGATGCCATTTTCTTCGATTGGGATCTGGATGGTTCCGCAGACCATGTGGGAATTGTTGTCGGCACCGATGGCAGCCGTGTTTATACCGTGGAGGGAAATTCCGGCGATGCCTGCAAGATCAAAAGTTATGACCTGAATTATCAGAGTATCAAGGGCTACGGCCTGATGAACTGGTAACAGAGATTTTTTAGAAGGAGTGATAGACGATGGCAAAGAACAAAATTGAACGCATTGACCAGGAGATTGCTAAGGTCCGCGAGAAGATCGCAGAGTATCAGGAAAAGCTCAAGGCGCTGGAGGTACAGAAAACCGAGGCAGAAAATCTGGAGATCGTCCAGATGGTGCGCGCACTGCGTATGACCCCGGCTCAGCTGAGCGCCATGCTGTCCGGAGGCACAGTTCCCGGCAGTTTTGCTGATGACAACAACGAACAGGAGGAAAACAGCTATGAGGAATAAACGATTGCTCCGAACACTTTCCGCCCTTTGCCTGACGCTGGTGCTGGCATCGGGCTTTACCGTTCCCGCTTTTGCCCAGGGCGCAGCGCCGCCCCCGGCAGAGGATACCACCAATGACAGCAATGTGGTGGTGGAAGAAACGGAAAAAGCACCTCCGCTGACCCCGGAGGGCAACGCCGCTCTGGTGGATGATTTCGGGGGCAATAAACAGCTCATTACCGTTACCACCAAGGCGGGCAACTATTTTTATATCCTGATCGACAGGGCCAACGAGGATAAAAAGACTGCTGTTCACTTTCTGAACCAGGTGGATGAAGCGGACCTGATGGCACTGATGGAAGATGGAAAACCCAAAGAGGAGCCGCCTGCTGTGTGCAGCTGTTCGACAAAATGTGAAACAGGGACAGTCAATACGGCCTGCCCGGTCTGTGCAACCGATATGAGCAAATGTACGGGCAAAGCACCGGAACCTCCGGCAGAAACACCGGAGCCGGAAAAAGAGAAGCCTGCCGGACTGAACCCGGCTGCCCTAATCCTTCTGCTGGCTCTGCTGGGCGGCGGTGGCGTATTTGCCTACTTGAAGCTCGTTAAGAATAAGCCTAAGACCAAGGGCAATGACAGCCTGGACGATTATGATTATGGCGAGGAAGATTCCGAGGAATGGGAAACCGAAGATGAGGAAGTCCTTGAGGATGGTTTTGAGGGTTCTGACCCTAATGAGGAACGCGATAGAGCAGATTGAACTATTTGAGCGTAGCGTATTTCAAATCATTGCGGGATAAGGGACAGAGGACAGGGAGAAATTCCTGTCCTCTGCTGCTCTATTCACTCTCTTACTGTAAATCCACACCCAAAATCAGCAGCACATGGTCAAAGAAAGGAGGACCTCACAATGAACACCTGGAACTGGTTATTACACTTTCTGATTATTTTTGATCTGGTCGCCTTCGGAATTTACTTTGGAGGAGACATTCTTTTCACTGCTATCAGCAAAGTTCAAAAAAAGTCAAAGAAGGACGATGACTTGGATCTTTATGATTTTGAAATTGAGACCGCACCCCAAAAGCGCTCTTTATGTGTGGACTCAATCCGAATGCTTTATTCTGGTGAGATAGATGAATTTGTGGAAAAGGAGCTGTTGCTTGATGCAGCGGAGACCATGAACGCTTTATCTGAAGCTGAAAAAACAGCCGTTAGCCTGTTACTAAAAGCTTATATCGGTTTTTTGAGCGAAGAAGCAACGGTAGATGAACAAAGTTTTCCCATGGTTAAGGAACTGTTGTCTTATACACAGGGCAGCAAAGAAGATGGTGAAAAAGATGCCATAGATTGTCTGATGGAAGATACGGTCAGCAGAACCCACAGACATCGAGAATATTACAACAATTATCAACGCTATCAACTGATGCAGGTGGATAAAGAGCGTGTGATTATGGCCTGCAATATCATAATCAATGATTTGATTGGCAGGTTGTACCGATATGATTATCGCTTTGGCTATGACATTACACTTGCCTCAGAACACAGCATTGCAAAAAAACTGTCTGATAATTGGCAGAATGAATGGGAGGTTGAAGATTATGAAGCTGGTGATTGCTGAAAAACCATCGGTTGCACAAAGTCTGTCGGCGGTGATTGGTGCAACCGCCCGTAAGGACGGGTATCTGGAGGGCAGCGGTTGGCGTGTCAGCTGGTGCGTGGGCCATCTGGCCGGTCTTGCGGATGCAGACAGTTATGATCCCAAGTATGCCAAGTGGCGATATGATGACCTGCCTATTCTGCCGGAACATTGGCAGATGGTGGTGGGAAAAGATAAGAAAAAGCAGTTTGATATTCTCAAAAAGCTGATGAATGCCCCGGATGTGACGGAGGTGGTAAATGCCTGCGATGCCGGACGCGAGGGTGAGCTGATCTTCCGCAGCGTCTATGAGCTGGCAGACTGTCAAAAGCCTATGAAAAGGCTCTGGATTTCTTCGATGGAGGACTCCGCCATAAGGGAAGGCTTTGCAAACCTGCGCCCCGGTGCGGACTATGACGGACTTCGGGATGCTGCCCTCTGCCGTGCCAAGGCCGACTGGCTGGTGGGGATCAATGCGACAAGGCTTTTTTCCGTGCTGTATCACCGAACCCTCAACATCGGGCGCGTGATGTCCCCGACGCTGGCGCTTATTGTTCAGCGAGAAGCTGAGATCGACACCTTTAAGCCAGTGCCCTTTTATACCGTGGCGCTGGAGCTGCCCGGTCTTACCGTATCTGGGGAGCGTATGGCGGATAAGACCGCTGCCGAGCAGCTGAAAGAAGCCTGTCAGGGTGCAGCTGTCACAATCAAAAAGGTGGAGTGCAAGGAAAAGTCAGAAAAGCCGCCTGCCCTCTATGACCTGACTACTCTGCAAAGAGACGCCAACCGCCTGCTTGGATTTACAGCCCAGCAGACCCTGGACTATCTGCAAAGCCTGTATGAAAAGAAGCTCTGCACCTATCCCCGTACTGACAGCCGCTATCTGACTGGTGATATGGCAGACAGCCTGCCGGTGCTGGTCAAGCTGGTTGCCAATGCCATGCCGTTTCGCAAAGGGATCGCCATTACCTGTGATCCGCAGACGGTCATCAACGATAAGAAAGTAACCGACCACCACGCAGTAATTCCCACCCGAAATCTCAAGGATGCAGACCTTTCTGCCCTTCCTGCGGGAGAAAAAGCGGTGCTGGAGCTGGTGGTCCTGCGTCTGCTGTGCGCCGTGGCCCAGCCCCATATCTATTCGGAAACCGTTGTGATTGCAGCGTGTGCCGGTGGGGAATTTACCGCCAAAGGAAAAACGGTGAGGCACCCCGGATGGAAAGCACTGGAGGACGCTTACCGTGCCAAAATGAAGGATACAGAGCCGAAAAAAGAGGGCACAGAGAAAGCCCTGCCGGAGCTGACTGAAGGACAGACTCTTTCGGTTGCTGCTGCAATCGTCAAAGAAGGCAAAAGCAGTCCGCCTCAGCACTTTACGGAGGACACCCTGTTGTCCGCGATGGAGACTGCCGGAAAAGAGGATATGCCGGAGGATGCCGAGCGAAAAGGTCTGGGGACACCGGCCACCCGTGCCGGTATTTTGGAAAAGCTGGTATCTGCCGGTTTTCTGGAACGAAAAAAGAGCAGGAAAACGGTGCAGCTTCTCCCTTCCCACGATGCAGTCTCCCTGATCACAGTCTTGCCGGAACAGCTGCAATCGCCGCTTCTGACTGCCGAGTGGGAGTACCGACTGGGCGAGATCGAGCGCGGGCAGCTTGCCCCAGAGGAGTTTTTGGACGGGATCAGCACCATGCTGAAAGATCTGGTGGGGACTTATCAGGTCATCAAGGGAACTGAGTACCTGTTCACTCCGCCCCGTGAGGTGGTGGGCAAATGCCCTCGCTGCGGCGGTGAAGTTGCAGAACTGCAAAAAGGCTTCTTCTGTCAGAATGATTCTTGCAAATTTGCAATCTGGAAAAATAACAAATGGTGGGCTGCCAAGAAAAAACAGCCGACCAAGGCTGTGGTGTCTGCACTGCTTAACGATGGCCGTGTCCGTGTGACGGGGTTATATTCGGAGAAAACCGGAAAGACCTACGATGCCGCTGTGGTTTTGGAGGACGATGGACAATACGCCAACTTCAAGCTGGAATTTGACCAGCGGAAAGGAGGCAGCCGATGAAGCTCTCTTTAGTGGAACGGGAAACCATTCTCCTCTATAACCAGGCAGAACCAATGGCTGAGATCTATACCCATGATCCCCGTCTGATGGAGAAGCTGGATCTGCTGGCAAAAAAGCACCCCGACCAGATCACCCGAAAGGACGCCCATAACTTTACCGTCCCCAAGCGGTGTGTATCAGTCCGGGAGCCATATAGCGCCGAGCGCCGCAAAGCCGCCAGTGAGCGTGCGAAAGCCGCCGGATACCAGCCCCCTGTGAGAAAGTCCAGCAGTTAAAGGCACATGGCAGAGAATGTATTTGAAGCGGTCAAGCAGTCGGTCAGCACCAGAGATGCGGCAGAGTTTTACGGGATAAAAGTCAGTCGAACTGGTATGGCCTGCTGTCCCTTTCACGATGATAAGAACCCCAGCATGAAGGTAGACCAGCGGTTCCACTGCTTTGGCTGCGGTGCAGATGGGGATGTGATCGACTTTACCGCAAAGCTCTTTGACCTCTCCTCAAAAGAAGCGGCGGAGAAACTGGCACAGGACTTTGGCCTGATCTATGACAGTCAGGCTCCTCCCCGCAGGAAGTATGTCCGGCAGAAAACCGAGGCGCAAAAGTTTCGGGAGGACCGGCAGCGGTGTTATCGCGTACTGTCCGATTACTACTATCTGCTGAAAAAATGGGAGATCGACCATTCTCCCCGGACACCAGAGGAAGAACCGCACCCCCGTTTTGTGGAAGCAATCCAGAAGAAAACCTATGTAGAGTACCTGCTGGACCTTTTTCTTTATGAAAGTGAAGAAGAACAAAAGGCATGGATTGCAGACCACACAGCAGAAATCACACACTTGGAAAGGAGATTGAAAATCATGGCTGAGAACAAACCCACCAACCGAGAGCGGCTAAGGGAAATCACAGATGGCATCGAGCAGGGGATCAAAGAACTGTTTGAGAGTGAAAAGTATATGCGCTATCTGTCCGTCATGTCCCGCTTCCACCGCTATTCGGTAAACAACACCATGCTCATCTATATGCAGAAGCCGGACGCTACATTGGTAGCCGGATACAATAAGTGGAAAGACCAGTTTGAGCGTCATGTAAAAAAGGGCGAGCATGGCATTACCATCATTGCTCCCACACCATATAAGAAGAAAATCGAGGAGCAGAAACTGGACCCGGATACCAAGGCTCCGATTCTGGATAAAGACGGAAAGATTGTTACAGAGGAAAAAGAAATCGAGATCCCCATGTTCCGTCCGGTCAAGGTATTTGATGTGAGCCAGACCGATGGGAAACCTTTGCCGGAGCTTGCTTCCTCCCTTTCCGGCAATGTGCCAAATTATGAGGCATTCATGGAGGCCCTGCGCCGCAGCGCACCGGTGCCGATTACTTTTGAAGCAATGGCCGCCGATACGGACGGCTATTTTTCTGCCGATCATCAGAAAATCGCCATTCGTCAGGGCATGAGCGAGGTGCAGACGGTTTCGGCCACGGTTCACGAGATTGCCCACAGCAAGCTCCACAATCAGAAAAAGATTCAGATTGCCAATGACGAGCAATATCAGGAGATCGAGCTGTTTGATAAACCCGGTCTGTTCTCCAATGGGCGGATTGTCCGTGATAATCTGCCGGAGGGCGTTTATTGCTATGACCTGCGCGGTTCTGACTACGACCCCGGAGAGCCGGTCTGTGTAGAAGAACGAGTGGTTGTAAACCATGCAGGCTCCGTTCTGCTGACAGAGCCGCTGGAGCTGGCGGAAGATGGACGCCTGATGCTGACCGAGGAAGAAGGGCTGAATTTTGTTGGCGGCTTTTCTACTCTCGCCCAGTTTTTGCAGGAACAGAAGAAAGACCGTCACACGGAAGAAGTAGAGGCTGAAAGCATCTCCTATGCGGTCTGCAAGTATTTTGGCATCGAGACCGGAGAAAACAGCTTCGGCTATATTGCAAGCTGGAGTCAGGGCAAGGAACTGAAAGAGCTGAGAGCCAGTTTGGAGACCATCAACAAGACCTCCGGCACTTTGATTTCTGACATTGAGCGCCACTATAAGGAAATCTGCAAAGAGCGTGGAATTGACCCTCATGCAAAGGTAGAGCCGGAAACCGCCCCGATAGAGCAGCCGACCGGCAATCTAACCTACTATGTAGCAGAGTGCATGGAGTTTCCAAACCTCGGAGAATACCACGATAACCTGTCTTTGGAGGAGGCGGTCCGCATTTATCAGGAGATTCCGGTAGAGCGAATGAACGGGATCAAGGGCATTGGTTTTGAGCTGAAAGATGGAAGCGACTATGAAGGACCGTTTCCGATTTTGACCGGGCATACCATTGAGCTGGACACCATTCAGGCAATCGACTATTACCGTGACAATCCGTTGGTACAGAAAGCGGTAAAGGAACTGGCTGCGGCCATGCCCGAAATGGAGGTACTGGGGGCGGATGCCAACCAGCAGGAGGCTTTGTTTCTGATCGACGATACTACCTATCTTCATATCCAGCCCTGTGACAGCGGATGGGACTACACCCTTTACGATGCTGCGTCCATGAAAGAGCTGGATGGAGGTCAGCTGGATATGCCAGAGCTTTCCCGCATGAAGGCAGTTCTCCAGATTTGTGATGACAACGATTTGGGCAGAGACTCGGTAAAACACGCACCGTTGTCCATGATTGAAACCTTGCAGGAAGCGGCCTATCAGCAAATGCAGGCAGAGACCAGTCAGATGACTGCTTCTGCCCAGCTGCCGGAAGCGCAGGAGCAGGCACTGGATGAATACCCCATGCCGGATGAGCAGGTATCCACACCGGATATGCAGGAATATGGCTACTCCTATGATGGGATGTTCCCTGTTACCAGAGAACGGGCGCTGGAACTGGATGCCACCGGTTTGACCGTCTATGTGCTGCATGAGGACAATACGGAGAGCATGGTGTTTGATCCGCAGGAAATCATGGATCATGGCGGTCTTTTCGGTGTGGACCATGAGGAATGGGAGAAAAGCCCTCAGTTCCACGAAAAGGTCATGGAGCGTCAGGAACATCAGCAGGAACGCGAACAGGCATTTCTCTCTCAGAACAGAGATTGCTTTGCCATCTATCAGGTAAGTAGTGACGATCCGCAGAATGTGCGCTTTATGAATCTGGATTGGTTAAAGTCCCACGACATTTCCATAGACCGCAGCAATTATGACCTCATTTACACAGCTCCTCTGAGGGAGTCTGGCACTGTGCCGGAGCAGCTGGAAAAACTCTATCAGCAATTCAATCTGGAAAAGCCCGTGGACTTTCACAGTCCCTCCATGAGCGTCAGCGACATCGTTGCGATCAGACAGGACGGTAAGGTATCCTGTCATTACTGTGACAGTGTTGGTTTTACCCAGATCCCCGGATTCCTGCCAGAAAACCCGCTGAAAAATGCGGAAATGATGCTGGAGGACGATTACGGCATGATCGACGGTATCATCAACAATGGCGCAAAAGAACCTACGGTGGCAGAGCTGGAACAGCAGGCCCGAAGCGGTCAGCCCATTTCCCTGATGGATCTGGCTGCCGCTGCCCATCGGGAGGAACGGGAAAAGAAAAAGTCCGTCATGGAGCAGCTGAAAAGCCAGCCCAAGGCAGAACACAAAAAGACAGCACCCAAAAAGAGTGCGGAAAGGGAGATTTGATATGGGAAACTTTACTTTTGAGGAAATGAACCTGATGTGCATTTACAATACCGGCAGCCGCACCGGGCTGATTGACAGTTTGCGTGAGATGCGCGGCGAGCTTTCGCCGGAGGAAACCGAGCTGCGGGAGTTGACAGACAGCGCACTGGGCAAGCTCCAGGCCATGAGTGATGCCGAGTTTGCCGAACTGGAGCTGTACCCGGATTTTGACCAGTAAACAACATAACCGCAGGGATGGGGTGGCGATCTGCCACCCCGCCTTTTTACCCCAAAACTGAAAGGAGGACAGAACACTATGCCAACCAAAGCTGAACTATATGCACAGATGGCGGACAAGGTGGCAACACAGCTCACGGGGAGCTGGCAGGAATGGGCAGGGTTTCTCACCACTGCTTCCCGCCTTTACAAGTACCCATTCCATGAGCAGCTGATGATCTATGCCCAGCGACCGGACGCCACCGCCTGTGCGGAGTACGATTTGTGGAATGAAAAGATGGGCCGTTATGTAAGGCGCGGTTCCAAGGGAATCGCTCTGGTGGATGATTCCGGGGACAGACCTCGCCTGCGTTATGTCTTTGACATTTCCGACACCGGAACCCGTGAACATTCCCGCACTCCCTGGCTGTGGCAGTTGGAGGAGCGCCATCTGGATTCCGTGCAGGCCATGCTGGAGCGCACCTATGATGTTTCCGGTGATGACCTTGCCGGACAGCTCACTAAGGTAGCCGGAAAACTGGCTGAGGAATACTGGACGGAGCATCAGCAGGACTTCTTCTATATCGTTGACGGCTCCTTTTTGGAGGAATATGATGAGTATAACATCGGAGTGCAGTTCAAGGCAGCCGCCACCGTCAGCATCACTTACGCTTTGATGTCCCGCTGTGGACTGGAGCCGGAACGCTACTTCGACCACGAAGATTTCATGGCGATCTTTGATTTCAACACCCCGTCCACCATCGGGGCGCTGGGAACAGCGGTCAGCCAGATCAACCAGCAGGTGCTGCGGCAGATCGGCGTTACCGTCCGAAATGCAGAGCGCGAAGCCAACCAAGAAAGGAGCAAGCAAGATGAACAATCCCATGACCTACATCCAGAACGGAGACTATCAGATTCCCGACCTGAAGCTGAGCCAGCAGCCGGAGAAACCCCTGGGCAAGTACGGCAGGATGAGGAAAACCTACCTGAAAGAACACCGTCCCATCCTCTACAACCAGATGTTGCTGAGCGAGAAGCTATACCCGCACCTCATCGAGATCGACGAGACCGCCCAGAGCAGACTGGAACAGATGATGCCCCAGCTGGCGAAGGAAGCGGGAGCCACCGAGGAACTGAAAGCCAGCGATCCCATGAAGTGGGTGGGCCTGATGAACACCTGCAAAGCCCAGGCAGAGGAGATCCTGATGGCGGAGCTTATCAACAGCTGACCCTAAACCTGTTCCTCTCCGAAGCGGAGCAGATCCAATCCATAGATGAAGCAGAGAATGTAGCGCATACATCCTCTGCTTTTTCTTTTGCCCAAAATGATATTGACCATGTGCTGCGTTTGGGCGGCAATACAGACCGCCAGAGAGAGCGTGTGGTTGCAGCATTTGAAAAGCTGAAAACCACCGCTGAGATTGCCGAGATACTGAAAACGCTGTACCACGGCGGCAATGGCCTTGGCAGCGTGAGCGCATGGTATGCCGAGGATGGTATCCATCTTTCCCACGGGAAGTCTGTCCGTTATGACAGGTCTGCCCAGGTCATTTCCTGGGAGAGTGCCGCAGAGCGCATCGGGGAACTTTTGGAAAGTGGCCAGTTTGCCTCCAATGTGGAGCTTGCAGAAGCGGCAGGCTATGAACGCTCCCTCCTTGCAGAAAAACTTTGGCATCTGTACCACGATTTCAGCGATAAAGCCAGAGATTCCGGGTATCTGTCCTGTCTGTCCGGTATTCAGAGAACCGGGTTCCCGGAAGAAACTGCATGGCTTGCCGAGCAGCTGAGTGACCCGGCTTTCCGCCAAACCCTAAAGGAAGAATACGCTGCCTTCTGGACTGACTATCAGCAGGACCGTGACCTGTTGCGCTTTCATTACCATAGGCCAAGGGAAATCTGGGAGAACCTGAAGGACCTTGACCTGCCCCGCAGGACCTTTTCTTCGGACCTTTCCCAAGTGCCAACCGTCCAGCATTTCATTACCGAGGATGAGATCGACGCCGCCATGACCGGCGGCAGCAGTTTTGCCGGAGGAAAAGGCCGTATCTATGCGTTCTTCATGGAAAACCATACGGATAAGGAAAAAGTGAGATTCCTTAAAGACGAGTATGGCATTGGCGGACGCTCTCATGCCCTGTCCGGCGCAACACACAGCGGCGAAGATCACGATGGGAAAGGACTGCACTATAAAAAGCAGGACTGCCCGGATGTTCACTTGAACTGGGAAAAGGTTGCCAAGCGCATTACCTCACTTGTCCAGAAAGACCGCTATCTTACCGAACAGGAACAGGCGCAGTATGACAAGATCCAGTCTGAAAAGGAACTGGCCGAAGAAGATGCCATTCAAACACAGCAGCCGGAGGTGGAGAAAGAAACGCCAAAGCCTATCCTTCGGGAGCAGTTTGAGCAGTATAAGCCTGTGGTGACTGCCGCTATTTCCGAGGATGCCGCATACCGCAATGCCTGCGGTCATTCTGACCGTGAAAATGCTGTCATCGAGGGCAATGCCGCTGTGCGCCGTGCGGTTCTTGGCTCTAAGGATATGGAGCTGATCCGCCTTTATTCGGATGTGCCGGAGTTCCGCCAGCGTTTGCACCGGGAAGTGATCGACGAAACCTATCCAAAGCTCCATGAGCGTCTGCGCCCTCTTTCTCAGGAGGATATTGACAAAGCTCTCTGTGTTTGGAACGGCAATATCGAGAGTAAACACGCTGTCGTCCGCTATATGAAAGACCATGCAAGAGAGAAGGATACCGCTGCATGGCTGGCTCAGGAATACGGTGGCGGCAACAGCCCGTTCGTTGTCCGTGCCGGCAGCCCGGAGGAAACGCAGCTGCCCTGGCCGAAGGTACAGCGCAGGCTTGCCCAGCTCATTCAGGAGGAACGGTTCTATACCGAAGAAGAACAGGATCGTTTTGACAACATCGACCCAATCGCCATCCGGGAAGCTCTGGAGGAAAGAGGGATTGTCAACGGCCAGGTGGCAGACCCGGAAAAACTGGACAATGATCCGTTTATCCAACAGGTGAGGTCAGATGCAGAGCAGATTGCAGATGCCGAGACAGAGCAGACTTCCGAAGTTTCCATTTCCGATGAGGAATATGACGCAGTTCGCCGCCCAATTCCGCAAAGAACCTCCTATGACCCAGCCGCCCCGGTCTATGCCGTGGGCGATACCGTGTATATCGAGGATGACGCCTATCAGATCACCGAGCTGCGGGAGGACACCGTACAGCTTCTGCCCACCGGGATGGTATATCCCATCTACCGGGCAGAGCGCAAAGAACAGTTCGAGCAGCTGCTTCGGGCAGACCGACGCAATGCTTACTATACCGAGTTTCTTCCTACTGACCCGGACAAGGCAGATCAGGACTTGCGGGATGTATTGGTCCATGGACTCATGGATGAAGCGGATAAACAGCAGCTTTCCACGCTGCTGCAATCCGGCAGGAGCAACAGCGAGATCGCCTACTGGTTGAGCAGAGCCTATTCCGGTGAGATCGAGACACTGAATCTGGAGACCGGCGATATTGCCGATTACCGTACCACGGCACAGGGCATGGAGCTGGAAGTCATGGATGCAGAGGAAAAGCGTCTGGCTATGCTGTATTTCCGCTGGGATGAGGTTGCGCCTTTGTTGCGCGGGATGTATACCCGTCAGCAGGACGGTTTTGGACAGGAACAGCCCCAACCGTCTGCCGAACCCCCAGCCTTTCATTCCGAGACCGTGGCCGTCTATCCGGGCGATAAGAACCATCTGCCTTATGATGTGGTGGTGGAACGGCTGCATATCGAGGAGCCAGAGCCGCCAGCCCCTGCAACAGAGCCGGAGAAAACCTTTGAGGAAGTGCTGGATGAACACCCGGTTTCCATTCAGGTCAACGGCCAGTGGCAGACCTTCCCCAATGCCAAAGCTGCCGAGGAAGCCTCCTATGAGGAATACAAGGCTAACCTGCGCCGCAATGCACAGAACTTCCGTATCACTGATGAGCATTTGGGTGAAGGCGGTCCAAAAGCCAAGTTCCAGGCAAATATCAATGCCATTCGTTTGCTGAAAGAGCTGGAAGTTGCCGGACAGCAGGCAAGCCCCGAACAACAGGAGATTCTTTCCCGTTATGTGGGCTGGGGCGGTCTTTCAGATGCCTTTGACCCGGAAAAACCGGCATGGGTTTCCGAGTATGCCCAGCTGAAAGAGCTGCTGACCCCGGAGGAATATGCCGCCGCCAGAAGCTCCACCCTCAATGCCCATTACACCAGCCCTACGGTTATCCAGGCAATCTATGAAGCGGTGGGGCGCATGGGCTTTGAGACCGGAAATATTTTGGAGCCATCTATGGGTGTGGGCAATTTCTTCGGTATGCTGCCGGAGGAAATGCGAAACAGCCGTCTATGCGGTGTGGAGCTTGACCCGGTTTCCGGGCGTATCGCAAAGCAGCTCTATCCCAAGGCGGACATCACAGTAGGCGGCTTTGAGACCACTGACAGGCGGGACTTCTTTGACCTTGCCATCGGCAATGTGCCTTTTGGTCAGTATCAGGTCAATGACAAAGCCTACAACAAGCTGAATTTCAACATTCATAATTACTTTTTCGCCAAAGCACTGGATCAGGTGCGTCCCGGCGGTGTGGTAGCTTTTGTGACCTCCCGCTATACCATGGATGCCAAGGATTCCACCGTGCGCCGCTATCTTGCCCAGCGTGCCGAGCTGCTGGGAGCGATCCGTCTGCCTAATGACGCGTTCAAAAAGAATGCCGGTGCCGAGGTTGTATCGGACATTATCTTTCTCCAAAAGCGGGACCGTCCGCTGGACATTGCACCAGAGTGGACGCAGACCGGCATTATCAGGGTTCCCGCAAAGTCGCAAGACTTTGTGGGAGAAGGAGGAGCAACGGAGCAAGCGAGCTTTTCGCCGCAAGGCGGAAACGAGCAGGCGCAGTCCGCGACGACGCAGGATGGGTTTGCCATCAACCGGTATTTTATCGACCACCCGGAAATGGTGCTGGGCAGACAGGAGCCGGTAAGCACTGCTCATGGTATGGATTACACCGTGAACCCTATCGAGGGACTGGAGCTTTCCGACCAGCTGCATGATGCTGTGAAGTACATTCATGGCACTTATCAGGAGGCAGAGCTGCCGGAGCTGGGCGAAGGCGAAGCTATTGACACCTCCATTCCTGCCGACCCCAATGTGAAGAACTATTCCTATGCCATTGTAGACGGACAGGTGTACTACCGGGAAAACAGCCGCATGGTGCGCCCTGACCTCAACGCCACCGCCGAAGCCCGCGTGAAAGGTCTTGTGGGACTGCGTGATTGTGTGCAGGAACTGATCGACCTTCAGATGGATGCAGCGGTTCCAGACAGCACCATTACCCAAAAACAGGCGGAACTGAACCGGCTCTATGACAGCTTTTCTGCCAAATACGGTCTCATCAATGACCGTGCAAACCGCCTGGCCTATGCAGACGATTCTTCCTATTACCTGCTCTGTGCGCTGGAAGTTATTGACGAGGACGGAAAGCTGGAGCGCAAGGCGGATATGTTCACCAAACGGACCATCAAGCCCCATCAGGCGGTGGCTGTGGTGGATACGGCAAGTGAAGCACTGGCGGTGTCCATCTCGGAAAAAGCCTGCGTGGATATGGGCTATATGAGCCAGCTTAGCGGAAAAACAAAAGAAGAACTGGAGGGAGAACTGCAAGGTGTGATCTTCCGTGTACCGGGACAGCTGGAACAGGACGGATCGCCCCATTATGTGACTGCTGATGAATACCTTTCCGGCAATGTACGCCGCAAACTGCGTCAGGCACAGAGGGCGGCACAGCAGGACCCGGTTTATGCAGTCAATGTGGAAGCCCTTACCGCCGCCCAGCCCAAAGACCTGAATGCGTCGGAGATCGAGGTGCGTCTGGGCGCTACCTGGATTGACAAGGAGTACATCCAGCAGTTTATGTACGAGACCTTCAACACCCCGGTTTATCTCCAGCGCAGCATTGAGGTCAACTATTCCTCCTTTACTGCTGAATGGCAGATCAAGGGGAAATCTTCTGTATCCTACAACGATGTGGCAGCCTACACCACCTACGGAACCAGCCGTGCCAATGCCTACAAGATTTTGGAGGATAGCCTGAACCTGCGGGATGTCCGTATCTATGACACCATAGAGGACGCAGACGGAAAAGAGCGCCGCGTGCTGAATGCCAAGGAGACCACTCTGGCTGCCCAAAAACAGCAGGCTATCCGGGAAGCCTTTAGGGACTGGATCTGGAGAGACCCGGAGCGCCGCCAGACTTTGGTGCGCCAGTATAACGAAGAAATGAACTCTACCCGTCCCCGCGAGTATGATGGCAGCCATATCACTTTTGGCGGCATGAACCCGGCCATTACCCTGCGGGAACACCAGAAAAGCGCCATCGCCCATGTGCTGTATGGCGGAAATACCCTGCTGGCACACGAAGTAGGCGCGGGCAAAACCTTTGAGATGGTGGCCGCTGCGATGGAAGCCAAACGCCTGGGCTTGTGCCAGAAATCTCTCTTTGTGGTTCCCAACCACCTGACTGAGCAGTGGGCATCGGAGTTTCTGCGCCTCTATCCTTCTGCCAACATCTTAGTCACAACCAAAAAGGACTTTGAGACCCATAACCGCAAGAAGTTCTGCGCCCGTATTGCGACCGGTGACTACGACGCCATCATCATGGGACACAGCCAGTTTGAGCGTATCCCCATCAGCCGGGAGCGTCAGGAACGGCTTCTCTATGAGCAGATCGACGAGATCACCGAGGGTATCGCAGAGGTGCAGGCCAGCGGCGGTGAGCGTTTTACCGTCAAGCAGCTGGAGCGTACCAGAAAGTCGCTGGAAGCCAGACTGGAAAAGCTGCAAGCCGAGGGGCGAAAAGACGATGTGGTAACCTTCGAGCAGCTGGGTGTGGACCGTTTGTTTGTGGACGAGGCCCACAACTATAAAAACCTGTTTCTATACACAAAAATGCGGAATGTGGCTGGTCTTTCCACATCGGACGCGCAGAAATCCTCCGATATGTTTGCCAAGTGCCGCTATATGGATGAGATCACTGGAAACCGTGGCGTGATCTTTGCCACCGGCACACCGGTCAGCAACTCCATGACCGAGCTTTACACCATGCAGCGTTATCTTCAGTATGAACGCCTGCAAGAACTGAACATGACCCACTTCGACTGCTGGGCTTCCCGATTTGGGGAGACCGTCACAGCATTGGAGCTGGCACCGGAGGGAACCGGCTACCGGGCAAGAACAAGATTCAGCAAGTTCTTTAACTTGCCTGAGCTGATGAACCTGTTCAAAGAAGTGGCGGACATCAAGACCGCCGACCAACTGAATCTGCCTACCCCGGAGGTGGAATACCACAATGTTGTGGCGCAGCCCACCGAACATCAGCAGGAAATGGTCAAGGCCCTTTCGGAGCGCGCATCGCTGGTACACAGCGGAACCGTTGACCCGTCCCAGGACAATATGCTCAAGATTACCTCGGATGGCCGCAAGCTGGGGCTGGACCAGAGGATCGTCAACCAGATGCTGCCGGATGAACCTGGCACAAAGGTCAATCAGTGTGTGGAGAACATCATGCAGATCTGGCGGGATGGCGAAGCTGACAAGCTGACCCAGCTGGTGTTCTGTGATATTTCTACCCCGCAGGCAAAAGCTCCTGCAAGCAAGGCGGCGAAAACGCTGGATAATCCACTGCTTCACGCACTGGAAGGCGCTGTACCTCTGCCGGAGCAGGAACCGGCCTTTACGGTGTATGACGATATTCGTCAGAAGCTCATTGCCCAGGGGATGCCTGCCGACCAGATCGCTTTTATCCATGAAGCTAACACCGAAGTGCGGAAAAAGGAGCTGTTCTCTAAAGTCCGTACCGGTCAGGTTCGTGTCCTTTTGGGCAGCACCGCCAAGATGGGCGCAGGCACCAATGTGCAGGACCGTCTGGTGGCACTTCATGACCTGGACTGTCCGTGGAGACCGGGAGACCTTGCCCAGAGAAAGGGCCGTATCGAGCGCCAAGGCAACCAGAATCCCCTTGTCCATGTGTACCGCTATGTGACCGAAGGAACCTTTGACGCATATCTCTGGCAGACGGTCGAGAATAAGCAGAAATTCATCAGCCAGATCATGACTTCTAAATCGCCGGTGCGCTCCTGCGATGATGTGGATGAAACCGCCCTCAGTTTTGCCGAGATCAAGGCTCTGTGCGCCGGAGACCCCCGTATCAAAGAGCGTATGGATTTGGATGTGGAAGTATCCCGCCTGAAGCTGATGAAAGCCGACCACCAGAGCAAGCAGTATCGTCTGGAGGACCAGCTGCTCAAATACTTCCCGGAGGAGATTGAAAAGCACAAGGGCTTTATCAAGGGCTTTGAATCTGATCTGGAGGTTTTGGCAGCTCACCCGCACCCGGAGGACGGTTTTGCTGGTATGGAAATCCGCGGCGATCTGCTGACCGATAAGGAGAACGCCGGCGCAGCCCTTTTGGATGCCTGCAAGGAGGTCAAAACCTCCGATCCGGTACAGATCGGCAGCTACCGGGGCTATGCCATGTCCGTGGAATTTTCCGCTTGGAAACAGGAATATACGCTCCTGTTGAAAGGCCAGATGACCCACAGGGCAACCCTTGGTACAGACCCTCGCGGAAATCTTACCCGTATCGACAATGCCCTCGCCCAGATGCCCCAGCGTCTGGAGGCGGCAAAGGCCCAGCTGGATAACCTCTATCAGCAGCAGGCTGCCGCAAAGGAGGAAGTTGGAAAGCCATTCCTTTATGAAGAAGAACTGAGAGGCAAAAACGCCCGTCTGGTGGAGCTGGATACCCTGCTCAACATCGACGGAAAGGGACCGGCACACACCGAATCCGCTGTTGCCAAAAGTACACGGCCTTCGGTGCTGGATCATCTGAAACGCCCGGTGCCACCCCGCAGTACTGACAAGAAACCAAAACAACATGAGGAGGTGCGATAACATGAATACCAACGATCTGAATACAGCTCTTTATGAAAAGATGGCCGCTGAGCAGGACAAATACAGGGACTGGCTGAAAAGCCAGCCCCCGGAAGAAATCCTGCACCACACTTATGAGTACACCATCCGTGAGGACATCGTGATGGCGATGGAGGAACTGGAGCTGACCGACGCCCAGGCCAAGGCGCTTTTGGAATCTCCTTCGCCGCTGGAAGATGTGTACCGTTATTTTGAAAAGCTGGAGACCGGCTATATGGATGTGATCCGGGACAGTATTGAGAACCGTGCCGACGATGTGTGCAGAGCTAAAGAGGAACTGCGAACAACACCGGTCTATCCCCACTCTGCCGCCTATGCGAGAGAACATGGGGAGCTGGAGCAGTACCGGGCTTCCAACAATGCAAATCTCCAATGCAAGGAGTCCATTGAAGCGGCGGTGCGGGAACACTTCGACGGAATGTATCTCAGTCACGATGCGGCAAAGGGTGTGATCGAGACCTATGGCATGGAGCGTGTGGCTATGGTTCTGGCTAACACCGTTCAGCTTCAGGACTGGGATGGGCGCTACTCCCGACGCAATAAGGAATGGGCTAAGACCATTCCCAACGAGAACCCCGAAACCGTCCGTTGTGGTTATGTCCTGAACAGCCACCCTGCTGTGCTGGATGGCTTTATTGATCTGGTGCGAGAAGAACAGCAGCGTAGCCGTACTCAGGGAGAAAAACTGCAACCGTCCCGCCCCTCAGTACGGGATAAGCTCAAACAGGAGCTGCCTGCCCATAAGCCTGCCGCCCCGAAGAAACGGGAGCCGGAGCGATAACTATGGCAAAGCGTAAGCGGGATATGCAATTAAACTTTAGAGTTTCAGCGGAGGAGCTTGCTGTGATTGAGCAAAAAATGTCTCAGTTTGGAACCTCCAACCGTGAAGCCTATCTAAGAAAAATGGCGCTGGATGGGTATGTAGTCAAGCTGGAGCTGCCGGAGCTGAAGGAGCTTGTTTCCCTGATGCGCCGAAGCAGCAACAACTTAAACCAGCTGACCCGTAAAGTGCATGAGACTGGGCGGGTTTATGATGCTGACTTGGAGGATATATCCCAGCGGCAGGAACAGTTATGGGAGGGCGTAGAGGAAATCCTTACTCAGCTTTCCAAACTTTTATAACAGGGATAGATACTCCATTTGCGGAGGGAGGAACGGCGTTTCTTCGCCGCACCTTCCTCCGCTTTTTCTTTTTGTCTGTATCCTTGTCTTTTGCCTGTCCGTACCGGATAATATGAGTAGAATAAGAAGCGTAGCAAAGGAGTGAAAACAGATGCTGACCTTTGAAAAGGTGCTGGAGATTTTTGCGGATTACCTGACCGCAGACGAGACCATAGAAGTTTATATCAGCCGCCATGGATGTGTAAGAGTTGAATTTGACCAAGATTTTCACTATTGCTCTGGCGAGGTGTGCCATACTCCCAAGGAACTGTTCGACCTCTTAGCCGATGATTACCGGACTTATCTGGAGATTGAACTGACCAAAGGAAAACGGGAAGTGACGGAAGATGATGAGAGAGAAGCGGATGCCCTGTGCAAACGGCATCTGGAGCGTTGGAAGGAGGAACAGGAATGAAGATTTTGAAATGTCTGCTGATGATCGTAACTGCACCGGTCGTTTTGGTGTTGACGCTTTTTGTCTGGCTCTGCACGGGGCTGATCTACATATCCGGTCTGGTGCTTGGTCTGCTCAGCACTGTAATTGCTCTGCTTGGCGTGGCTGTGCTTATTACCTATTCCCCGCAGAATGGTGTGATTTTGCTGGTTATGGCATTTTTGATTAGCCCTATGGGGCTGCCGTTGGCTGCAATCTGGCTGATGGGTAAGGTGCAGAGTTTGAAATTTGCCATTCAGGATTGGGTTTATGGATAAAAAATACGCAAAGCCACAAAATGCCAAACACCGTCTGTTAAATTTGGAAAGAGAAACTATATATCCACAACTTTACTTTTGAACTAATATTGAATATAATATTAGTACGAAAGGAAGTGACATGATGGGACAATTTGAACAGCTGGATCAGATGCTAACAGAACAAGAAGGAATGCTGCGAACATCACAGGTCGTATCTTCTGGAATTTCAAAGCCGGTATTTTATGATTATGTGCGTTCACGAGATTTGTATAGAGTCGCACATGGGATTTATCTGTCCAAAGATTCCTGGGTGGATGCCATGTATCTGCTTCATTTGCGATTTGAACAAGCAGTATTTTCACATGAAACAGCTTTATTTTTTCACGATCTGACAGACCGTGAACCAATAGAATATACAGTTACGGTCAAAACTGGATGCAATCCAAGCAAAATGAAAGCAGAAGGCATTCAAGTTTTTACGATTAAAGCAGACTTACATGATGTAGGACTTACAACAGCGAAAACTCCGTTCGGGCATACTGTGCCGGTTTATGATATGGAGCGAACGATCTGTGATTTGCTCAGAAGCCGTAGCAGAATTGAAATTCAGACCTTTCAGGGAGCACTGAAAGCATATGCCCGTAGAAAAGATAAGAACCTGCGAGCTTTAATGCAATATGCTGGGATGTTCAAGGTGGAAAAAATTTTACGACAGTATTTGGAGGTACTTTTATGATAAAAACAGCAAGGCAGCTTAAAGATTTAATACGAAACCTTTCCAGAGAAAAATCCGCAGATGCTCAGATTTTAATGAGGAACTACATGATGGAGCGTTTTTTGGAGCGTATTTCTCTTTCTGAGTATCGTGATAAGTTTATCTTGAAGGGTGGTATGTTGGTAGCGGCTATGGTTGGATTGGATGCCCGCTCTACGATGGATTTGGATGCAACCATAAAAGGAGCTAATGTTAATGTGGAGGATATTGAGAATCTAATTTCATCAATCGTAACTGTTCCGATTGATGATGGTGTTAAATTTCAGCTGAAAAGTATTTCGGAGATTATGGATGAAGCAGAGTATCCGGGGATTCGTGTCAGCATGAGTACAACATTCGATGGTGTAGTGACCCCTTTGAAAATTGATATTTCTACGGGAGATGCAATCACTCCAAGAGAGGTTCGGTATTCATTCAAACTTATGCTGGAAGATCGCTCCATTGATATTTGGGCTTATAATTTAGAAACTGTGCTGGCAGAAAAACTGGAAACCATTATTACCAGAACCACAACCAATACCCGCATGAGAGATTTCTACGATATTTACATTTTAGAACAGCTGCATGGAACCACGCTGAACCCGAAAATTTTACATGATGCGCTTCTGGCAACTGCTCATAAACGGGGATCGGAGAAGTATCTTAACCAGGCTGAAGAAGTTTTTGACGAAGTGGAAAATGATTCGGTTATGCAAAAACTTTGGGAGGCATACCGTAAAAAGTTTTCTTATGCTTCTGATTTGGAATGGGATGTGATTATGAAAGTAATTCGCAGGTTATATGTTCTTTGCGAGAAGGGCATCAGCTTATGAAAAAGCATGGACACTATTGTAAAGTTTGTGGTGAATACAAAGCCAACGAAAAATTTTCAGGCAAAGGTCATGCATCCCACATTTGTAAATCCTGTGCTTCGCTACCAGCAGAAACGCAGGCTGAACTGATGACACTGAATCGTCTTTTGAATCTTCCATGGAGGCTATCGAAAGAGCAGTTGTCCTGGCTGAAAAATCGACTAAAGGATAGGCGGCCTGATGTCCGTGCATTGGCGCAAGAGCAATATGAAATGAGATTTCCACCAAGACACTTAGAAGATGATGAGTTCAATTTTTTCGATGAAGAAAGTTTTATAGAATAGTGAAAGCGGTCTGCTATGGCAGGCCGTTTTCTTTTCGGGAAGGAGGTCTGACCTATGGCAACCACAAGAATCATGCCGCTTCATGTCGGCAAGGGCCGCACAGAAAGTCGGGCGATCAGTGACATCATCGACTATGTGGCCAACCCAAAGAAAACAGATGACGGCAGACTCATTACCGGCTATGCGTGTGACAGCCGGACTGTGGATGCGGAGTTCCTTCTGGCAAAGCGGCAGTACATTGCCGCTACCGGACGAGTGCGAGGTGCGGATGATGTGATTGCCTATCATGTGCGCCAGTCCTTCCGCCCCGGTGAGATTACCCCGGAAGAAGCAAACCGGCTGGGCGTAGAATTTGCAAAGCGTTTTACTAAAGGCAATCATGCCTTTGTGGTCTGCACCCACATAGACAAGTCGCACATTCACAATCACATTATCTGGTCATCGGTCAGCTTAGAATATGACCGGAAATTCCGAAACTTTTGGGGCAGCACCAAGGCAGTCCGACAGTTAAGTGACACCATCTGCGTCGAAAACGGACTGTCCATTGTGGAGAATCCGAAACCTCACGGAAAGAGCTATAACAAGTGGCTGGGCGATCAGGCAAAGCCCTCTCACCGAGAGCTGCTGCGTGTAGCGATTGACAACGCATTATCACAAAGTCCTGCTAATTTTGAGGAACTGCTGAAGCTGCTGCAAGAGTCCGGCTGTGAAGTATCAAAGCGCGGAAAATCGTATCGTTTGAAACTCCCCGGCTGGGAGAAAGCCGCCCGAATGGACAGCCTGGGCGAAGGATATGGATTGGAAGATTTGCGGGCAGTTCTCTTAGGGAAGAAAGCACATACCCCGCGAAAGAAAACAGTCACACAGGCAGAGCCGCCGAAGGTCAATCTGCTGGTGGACATTCAGGCAAAATTGCAGGCAGGAAAAGGTGCTGGCTATGCGCGATGGGCTAAAGTTTTCAATCTGAAGCAAATGGCGCAGACCATGAATTACCTGTCAGAGAACAATCTGCTGGAGTATGCGGTTTTGGAAGAAAAGGCTGCGGCCGCCACGGCACATCACAATGAGCTTTCGGCGCAGATCAAAGCGGCTGAAAAGCGCATGGCAGAGATCGCTGTTTTGCGTACTCACATCGTAAATTATGCCAAGACCCGTGAGGTCTATGTGGACTACCGCAAGGCCGGCTACTCTAAGAAATTCCGGGAGGAACATGAGGAAGAAATTCTGCTCCACCAGGCTGCTAAGAATGCCTTTGATGAGATGGGCGTCAAGAAGCTGCCCAAGGTCAAAGAGTTGCAGACGGAGTACGCGAAATTGCTGGAAGAAAAGAAAAAGACCTATGCCGAGTACCGGCGTTCCCGTGAAGAAATGCGGGAGCTTTTAACGGCAAAGGCTAATGTAGACCGAGTGCTGAAAATGGAGGTAGAACAGGATGTTGAAAAAGAAAAAGACCACGGCCAGCGGTAAGCTGGTCCTGGTCAAAAGCGTTCGCAGAACGCGCAGCCACAGAATGAAATTCTGTGTTCAAAGGGGCTTGGGGGCGCTGCCCTCAACAAGCAGCTTGTGGCGAAATGGATAGCCACAAGCATTGCTTGCCACAATATGCTACGCATAAAATAAAAAAACTAACGACGGGACGCTTACTGCCTCCTATCGTTAGCTTTCTGTGTTTAAGCGACTTATAAAACCAATCAGCATAATCAGATCGTCATCTGACATCTTTCTCATTCCGTCCAAAGCCTTCTTGATAAGCTGAGGGTTATTCTCCTGTGCATCAAAAAATTGAAGCGGCGTGATTTCAAAATACTCACAGATGTTGAGAAACTGCTTCATAGACGGCATAGAACGCCCGGAAGAAATCGCCTGAATATAGCTTCTGTTCTGCCCTAACTCCATGCTCATCTGATATTCTGAAACGCCTTTTTTCAATCGTAATTCTGTGATTCGATTGCGGATAAATTCTTCGTCCATACGCTCACCTCTCTGCTCTTTTAGCATAGCAGAAAGCAATTCTTGATACTTCGTATGTATTGTGTTATAATTTTGTAATATAACCTTTATACGCATTATTATTTGCGTTATTTTTGCTTTATATGCGTAATCACGGCAGTTATCAAGGGTGATTTATATGAATCAGTATGCCTGCGCCATTACCGGCCACCGACCAACAAGATTTTGCTTTGGATATAATGAGGAAGATCCCCTATGCCAAAAACTAAAAGAATGTCTCCTGGAGCAGTTTCGGATACTCCATGACGAGAAATTTGTCTGTACTTTTTTTGTCGGCGGTGCTCTTGGTGTGGATATGTGGGCTGGAGAACAGCTGCTGACATTGAGAGCACAAACGGGATACGAGGATATTAAAATTATCGTTGTAGTTCCCTTCATCGGCTATGACTCTAAATGGCCGGATCAGAGTAAACATAGATTGAAAAAGCTGATCCAAAACGCAAACGATTCTATTGTTATTTCACATTCTGCGGATGTTTCCAGTTATAAAAAAAGAAATTATTATATGGTCGATCATGCAGAGTACCTTATCGGTGTGTTTGATAATCAGAAAAAGCTGCGCTCCGGCACAGCACAGACAGTCAATTATGCCTTACGGAATGGAAAAGCAATCACTCTGATCCATCCAGATACTATGGAAATAACAACCCCTACGACTTAACAAATTCACAAAAATTTTTCATTGGCATTTCCAACAAAATATTTTCATTGAAGGAGTGCTGTGATATAATATAATAAAATATAAAACTATGCTCAGAACAAATGGTGCCGCTATGAACAAATATATTGAACAGCAATTTGCTGCTTTAAGATACGAAAAAAATATTTTGGTTGTTGAAGAAACTACATCTGCTGGTGGATGCGGCTCCTTCAACGCGGCTTCTTCATGTCCTGCGTCAGCCTGTCTTTATGACAGTGCGGCGTGGGGCATTTTTTATTGTTCGGAAAGAGGTGGCCTGATATGAATTTACCAAAACGAAATAGTGCGGACGGGCGCTGTTACTGGATGAAGCCCGAGGTGCAGGAGGAACTGCAACCGCTCTTTGACCAGTGCATCCAGGATGCCATTGACGGGAAAATCACGCGGCTTGATGATTCCCACTGGCCGCCGGTAGTGGTCAGCAGTCAAGGTGCACCCTTTGAGGTATGGCAACTGCTTAGGGCATGGACCGAAATACAGCGGGCCGAGACCCTGGATGCGGAAAAGGCCATCGCCTTCAGCGAAAACCTGCGCCGCCAGAGCCGCTGGGGTGAAATTGACCACCATCTACTTGATATGCTGAAACGGGAACTACAAGAGAAGTATTTTGTTGCAACAGGCGATGAAGATGATCGCTTCTGGGATCGGGAGTATTCCCTGAAACCAGGTATTCGTGCAGAGCAGGTCCCGGAGCCACTGCTGCGCTTTGCCTGCTATGTGGCGGTGAGCTATAAGGTATATGGTATGGACTTTCAGTATCTGGACGCCAATTACCTCTTTGGATTGGTGGAGAAAGTCCGTCCCGATATGGTAAAAAAACTCCGGGACCATGGAACCGGCAGGTTGCCCCTAAACCTGCAAAAGCGGAAAACAGATCACTTCACCGCATCGGCCAACGATGCCTTTGCTGTGATCCGTATTACTGCCAGGGACAACACAGAGGAATGCTGCCACGAAGTGCTGGACTACCTGTGTGAGATTCTGGAGCAGGAGGACTTTCCCCGCAGCTATGCGGTGGAGTTCAAAGGGCCGGAAAAGAGCTATCTTCCCATCACAGGACTGCCCAAAAAGGGAGTAAACCAGCTCTTTGCCTGTGCCGTGCAGTACCCTGGCCTCCACCCCCTGATGGAACGGTACGCCCGGCTTGCCATGCGGCAATATGAGCAGTACACCAATCTCAGCGATGAGCAGTGCGCGCTCCCCGGAAGTTTTGCCGTGTTCGCCCTGGGAATGCTGGGGCAAGAATGGTGGCAACTGGTATGGGATTATCTCGATCTCTGCGATGATGAGCACTCCCACTTACAGGAAAAATTCCTCCGGGAGTATGTGAAACAGTTCAGATTTACCGCTGATACCGTCCCTGTATTTGTCCGTGGGGTGCTGTCCATGCAGAACATGAAGTATTCCAAGGACTATGCCGCGTGGATGGCAAACGCAGAAAGCCTGGACGCTCTGCTGGAGGCAAAAATCCATCTGTCCGAGATCGTTCCAAGCGGTTTTTCCTCCGACGAGGATGACGATGATGACGAGGACGAGGAACCCGACGAGGAAACAGAAGCCAGCCCGGAGGAAGTACTGCAATACGCATGGGAAACGGTCTGCTATGTGATCTGGGGCAAAGCCAGCGCCAAGGGTGGTCAGAAAGTGGTGGAAGCAGCTTCGGAGGAACTGAAGGAACTTTACCGACAGATTTTTATTCCGATAACGGAGAACCTGGAAGGAAGTGGTGGCCTGCTATGAGTTTGCCGAAACGCGACGGCGTACAAGGTCGTTATTATTTGATCCAGAAACCAGATACGAACCCCGAAGTGCTGGAACACGCCGATCAGTGCATCCAGGATGTGTTGGATGGAACTGCAAAAGAAAACCATTCCGGCTATCCGGTGGTCGTTCGGAACCAAAGCGGAACGCCCTTTCTTCCCAGCCAGCTCCTGGAGCGGTATCTGTCCAAACTGCCTTTGAAGGGATTCCCCTATGAGGAAGCTGTTACATTCTGCGATGCCCTGCGGCGGCTGGTGGGCTGGAGGGAGATTGGCCACACCTTGGGAAAATACATCAAACACCAGGTGCAGGAGAGGTTTTTTGAGATTGGAGAGAATGAGGACTACTTTTCGCCTTTCCCGCTCTGTACCGCATGGCCGGAGCTGCGGCCGGAGGATGTGGACGAGAATCTGCTGCGCTTTACTTGCTATGTGGCGGTCTGTTATACGGTGTATGGGGCCAGCGATAATACGATTATAACCGAACACTACCTTGATCTGGTTTCCCAGCTTCGCCCGGATATGGTGAAGCAGCTGAAAACAGCTGGCAGCGGCAAATTGCCAAAGGACATCCAGCGGCGTAAGACGGAGCATTTCACCGCATCGGCCAATGATGTGTTTGCTACCATCCGCATCACCGCCAGGGACTCCACGGAGGAGTGCTATGCTGAAATTCTGGATTACCTGTGTGCGGTGTTGGAGCAGGAGGGATTTCCCCGCAGTTACTCGGTGGAGTTCCGTGGGAAGGAAAAACTCTATCTGCCCATTCCCGGTCTGCCCAAAAAGGGCGTCAATCAGCTCTTTGCCTGTGCTGTGCAACACCCCAATCTGCATCCGGCTATGGCGCGATACGCTCGT
>ENA-OPEZ01000016-OPEZ01000016.1-human-gut-metagenome-genome-assembly--contig:-NODE-16-length-78595-cov-5.192666_pt1 | contig 78595 bp, 102 predicted proteins | sample MGYA00241307_ERZ501548 | MGnify/ENA primary metagenome ERZ501548 (study PRJEB25962, sample SAMEA1969296) | human gut metagenome | biome: human gut; feature: human-associated habitat; material: faeces... | reverse complement strand
GTGGTGGAGAAGGCTCTTTCCCGCCTCATTGAATATCTCAGGACTATTAATTAAATGTTATACTCCACAACTCAGAAAACTAGATGACTACTAAGATTTTGGGTTGTACCTATTAAACACAATTATCATGGCTAAGAAACTTAAGAAGAAAACTTCAGAGGAAATACTTACTAAACATGATCCTCTTACTCCGCTTAACCTGAAGGAAATCGGGGATATTAATTCCGACCCCTGCTTTGGTAAAGCATACGACCTTTCCACTAAGGAATGTAAACTCTGTGGAGACTCCGAATTATGTGCTATCAAAATGTCTCAGATGCTGAAGGTTACTCGCAAGGAACTTGAAGAGAAAAACCAATACAAGGATCTGGATATTCTGGAAGATGTAGCAGGGATGAAGAAGTACATGAGAGGATTAATCCGGAAAGGTAAAGAACGTAAGGAGATTATAATTAAAACCTCTGAGAAGTTTGAAGTGCCTAAGAAAATCGTACGCAAAATATATAAAGAATTAAAACAATGAACAGACCATCCATTCGTTACACCCGAGTACGAAAGGTAAAACCTTTAGCCCGGGCAAATTCGGGGGATGCTGGACTTGACTTCTTCTTCCCCGAAGATTTAACAGTCAACCAGCTTTTAGAAAAACAAGCTGAACAGGTACTTAATACTTATGGGTTAGAATTTACCGTGGGAAAAGATACCTGGGCCCATGGTTGGGTCCATGATTCAGGCCAAAATGATCCTCTATACTTATATGATCAGCCCATTGATGCTGTAACAATCAGACCTCATGCTCGTATCCTTATCCCCTCTGGTATTCGGGTATTACTCGAACCCAAGCAATCTATGTTTATGGCAGCTAATAAGTCAGGAGTATGCACTAAAAAGGGTCTTATTTTTGGAGCTGAGATAGTAGACTCTCCTTATACTGGAGAAGTACACATCTCTCTCATAAATACTAGTAATTCTAACGTAACTCTGAAACCCGGAGAAAAGATAGTACAGTTTATTCATGTACCCATTTTTGATACCGAACCAGAGGAGATACCTAAACAGTTATACGAAGATATGGCTAAGAACTGGGGGACCCGAGGAGATAAAGGTTTTGGTTCAAGCGACGGTGTGAAACTTTCCTTAGAAGACGAACTCGCATTACGTGATGCCCATTACTCGATCTAAGGACTATTCTAACTTAACATTCAAATAAACAGATTTTATATGGATATTCGAAACATCAAAGAGGAACCACCCAAAGTAGAGGGTGGAGCTTATCTCGAGAAAATGTTCGACCTGCAGAAAGAGTTAATGGAAGGCTATATCCGTATTGAGGGGCTACCTCAATACCCTATTAACATCAACTCTAAAAAGTCTCAGGTAGTTCTCAAGGATTTTGCTTCTCGAGTAGTAGAAGAATTGGCAGAGGGTTATGAATCTACCCATTATGCCGTAGAAATGATGGAGAAAGTCGGTTGGAACTTAGACCTCTTATCTAATAAGGAGTATAAGATGCTCCTTAACCATATACAGAACTCCAATGAGGAACAGGCAGATGCCTCGGCATTCTTCCTTGAGCTTCTCATATATGCCGGAATTACTCCACAGGATTTGAGGGAATGGGCATTAAGCCAATTACCAGAAGACTCAGAATGTGAAAGTCGTCCACTTCTAGAGTTACTTATGATAACGGGAACTAAGTTACTTAATTCGTTTGATTCTGTTATACTAGAAGATACCGGGAGTCTTCAATATGAACTGTTATCCATAGACCGTTTTGAGAATGCCGAGGATTATCTTAAGGTAAAATCCTATTGCCCTGGATTTCATAACCTATCCTCACTTTTTCATCACCGAGAAATGAGCTACCTATGGCAGATACAGTATCACCTGGGAGTTGGTAGAAACTTTCTAAAAAATAAACCTTGGAAACAGAGTGGAGAACTTTCTGATGAAGCTCCATACTTTGAACACCTTTTCCAGGGCATAGCTAAACTATTTGGTTATCACGTAATAATGGGGATTACACCTGAAAATCTCTATTATCTCTTCTTTAAGAAGAACCGGGTTAATCGCTTTCGCCAAAAATCTAACTACTAATGGCAGGATGGAATAAACCCTTGGGGCTCGAGATGAACACGGATGAAACATGCCATCATCTCGAGTTCCATACTTCTCAACAGGCTTGGGAAGGTATAAATGAGGCATTTATTCGTCTCGACCCTTCTTTATTCGATCAGGGAGGTACGGCTAATTCAGGTGTATCTGTATCTTATAACATCTTCGTTAGAATAAAGAGGGCATGGATGGACCCCGAATTTGATTTCGGTAAGTACTTTAATTACACGGATAGTAAGTGGACTACTCTGCTTAACAATTATATCGACTTCAATAAGTTAGACTTACTTAGAAGCCGAATCCGTTGTATGAAGCAGAAGTATAACCAGAATTATAATTTACCCTACGTATTTCATAACACCCATGATAATGGTAAGCAATGCCTACTAACGGCTACTTTCTCTAAAAGGTTCCAGCAGGATACCCCAGTAATCACCATACACTTAAGAGCATCCGAGGTTACTAAGAGGCTGGCTTTTGACCTTCTACTTGTTCAAAGGATGGCTGAATACGTATATGGGCCCGACCAGCCAGTTCAGATTAATATCTTTGCTTGTCAGATGTATGGCAATGTTGAAACATTGCTCATGTATAATACCTATAAATCCATTAAAAAGGTTATGAAAGGTATGGATAAGAGTAACCCTTGGTATCAAAGGGTAATGGAGATATTCAAGAAATTCATGAATGGTCCTGAAAGCGAATTTTCTCGTTTCAAGGTATTTTTCAGATCTTATAAGGTTATCCGAAGAGATAATTATCCTTATAAACCTCTACTGGCAAAAGACTTAACTATCGAGGATGAAGATATAGAATACCCAGAAGAGTGCATATCTTATTCTCAGAGGAGAAAGTACAAGCAAAAGTATTTAGCAAAACTAAGAAAGGAGGCTAATGATGGAGTTCGTAAATAAGTTAGACGAAGTACCCCTCTATCAAATTGAAAAGTGGCTTAAAGATTGGGGTAACTTATATGTACACTTTAAGGGTAAGCTTGTAGCTAAGGTAGGAGAAGCTATACATTCAGAGACTGGAGAAACTCTTTACCTGTACAAGGAATATGTACCCGAGTTAGAGGACTTCCATCCAACTCAAACTTGGGCTAGGCCTATGGGTATGTTCTTAGAAAATAAACCCTATTCAAATGAACCCCGATTTAAGCCGGTTACACCTATAGAAGCAGCTAAACTATTATATCCCATAATTAATCAACAATATCTCAAATTAAATTCTTAGAACAATGAGAATATACGAAAACTGCGAAGAGCTCATGTCTGAAATGGGCAGAGACCTCTGGGAAATGGGCAAAGAAGTTAAACCCAAGACCTATCAAAACAAGAACATTGAAGGTAATGATGACTTTGTAACTAAAGAATTAATATGTGAGCAGTACTGCTTAACTTCTCTCGATGAAGTTCAGTATCTGTTCGCATTCACCAAAGATAAAGCCTGGGCTGAGGCTGAATTTGCAGAACGCATCAAAGGCGAAATAAACCCTGGTTCTGCATATAAACTTCGTCCTGAAATGTGGGAGGAATTCCTGGTTCAGGATGGAGAGGGTCTCCTCCGTTTCGACTACTCCTATGGTGAACGCATCAATCAGGCAGTAACCTATAAGGGGGGTATCCACAAACTCATCGAGGCAATAGCTATCCAACTGGCAGAAGACCCCGATACTCGCAAAGCAATTCTCCCAATCTATGGAACCTATACTCGTTACAATCACGACGAGGAAGGTCACGGATGTCCTAATGGCTATACCATTGAAAGGGACATAGACTTCATGGATGGTGCACATCGCATTCCCTGCTCTATGTACTTCGACTTCCTTCTCCGTAATGGTAAACTGAACATCTGTTATCATCAAAGAAGTTCTGACTTTGTTCAGCATTTTGGTAATGATGTATACTTGGCCTGGAAACTCATGGAATATATGGTTGAACTCATAAATAGATACAAAAAATCTGATGAAGATGCGGTAGAAGTGGGTTATCTCTATCACACCATTGATTCTCTTCATGCCTATAAAAAGGATTGGGTATTCCTTAAATCCAACATAGATGACGTACTCAAGAATAAAATTTAAACCCCCATACTCAGTATGAATATAAGAGGAGATATCCAATACTCTTTGGGTGTCTCCTCTTACTATGTTATTATATGGAAACAAGATATAAAATATTAAGCTCACTAAAAGAGGTTAAACAGCTTATAAAAGCCTGTAAGAAAATGGGTTATTGCTGCAACGACTTTGAGACGAATGCAGAGCCTATATATAAAGATACCTTTAGGGTAACTATCCTATCGGTATCCTTTATGCCTGGGTTTGGTTGTGCTATACCTCTTGACCATTTCCAAGCTGATGAGTATTATGCTTCAAAGGGTATACAATTTCCCCGAAAACAAAGGCTTAAAGCTCTCAAATGGATAGGTCATCAACTCATAGAAAACCCCAATATCACTAAATGTGCTTGGAACTTTAAGTTTGATGGTCAGATATGGGAACATCTATTTAAGATATTTTATCGAGGAGCTCTATTAGACGGCATGATAATGAAATACTTGCTGAACGAGGAGAAACCTCACGGTCTAAAGGAAATGGTTAGAAGATACCTCCCAAGTATGGGAGATTATGAAAAGGCAGAACAATTCGACAAGATACCCTGGGATAGAAAGGAACTCGTACCGCTTTGTTTTTATGGTTGTCAGGATACCGACTATACTCTCAGACTTTGTATGTTCTTCGAGAAAAAGCTTATGGATATAGGTATGTATAATACTTACCGTAACCTATTTGCTACTGGCTCAAGAGTACTAACTTCCCTTGAAAAATGTGGTTTATACATAGATACCCAGTTCAATGAGGAACTTCTACACTCCTACAAGGAAAAGATAGATGCTGCTAGGGAAACTGTTATGTCACTCCCCCGAGTAGTTAAGTTCTCCAAACTATTAGCTCAAGAGAAGATAGATACTTATCTTCAAAAGATTCAGGATGAATTGGATGAAATGGACTACAGTGACCCAAAGAATGCTAGAAAGATTGCCTTGAGGGAGCAGAAGATAGCAAATATACGGGCTGGAGTATTTACGACCAAGACTGAGTTAGCATTACTAGATCCTCCCAACCTTAATTCCAATGTAACTCTCCCTCTACTTATGTTTACTCACCCAAAAGGGTTTAAGTTCCCTGTTATAAAAAACACGGATTCTGGGGGGATAAGTACAGATGAGGAAACCCTGATTAAGTTAAGGCTAACTGTTGAAAACTCAAATTCTCCTAAAGCTATCTTTCTGGATAAACTCCTTGAACTTAGAGGTTTAGAGAAGATGTATAAGACCTATATATTGGGTTGGCACGAGAAAGTACAATCTGACTCTCGTCTTCATGGGCGAATAAATATTATAGGTACCGACTCTAATAGATATTCATCTGCAGAACCCAATCTACAACAGATACCTAAAACCTCTGTAGACCCCAATATTAAAAAGCAACTTATAGCTCCAAAAGGAAGACTTTACTTGGCATATGACTATTCTCAGGCTGAGTTAAGAATGATGGCTCATCTTTCAGGAGATGAGACCTATCTTAAGGCATTTAGAGAAGGGGTTGATCCTCACCTTGCCATTGCTATTAATAAGTATCATGCTGATCCCGCTGAAGCGATTGCTGCTTATAATGATGAACAACATCCGGATTATAAATTATGGAAAGGTAGACGTAAACAGGCTAAACAGATTGCGTTTGGTCTTATTTATGGTATTGGTCCTGGCCTACTTGCTGAGAAACTATCAGACCCAAAAGAGGGGCTTGTAGTTACTAAGGATGAGGCTAAACAGATTATGGATGAGTTTTTTGAAGAACATCCTAAAATCAAGAAATTTAAGGATAAACAAGAGAGATTCCTTCGTAAGCACGGTTATTATCGACAGTTGTTCGGAACAAAGAGAAGACTTCCTGAGATATGGGGCGATGATCATGAACAGCAGGCTTATGCCATACGCCTTGGCCTTAATTTCCCCTGTTTAACTCCAACATCTCAAGCATTAAGTAAGACTAAGGGTTGGGTTAATTATGAGGAGCTAGAACGTGGAGATGAAATACTTGCCTTCAATAGAGAAACAGGTAAATCTGAGTGGCAGCCAGTAATCTCGGTAAATATTTTTGATTACAAGGGCGAATTGGTAAGGTTTAAGACTAAACATTTGGACGTACTATCTACTCCAGACCATAGATGGGTGGTTAGTTCTACTAAAAGAATTAGTGACTTAACTTCTACAAGGATTAAAACTTCTGAGGAGTTACTAAATTCTAGAAGGAGTTTAGCTATACCCATTAGAGCAGAACATAACAATCTTAATGTTAAAATATACCCTGATGCTTGGATATCTTTTATAGGTTGGTATTTAACTGATGGTCATATGATGAGGAGAGGTAATATCCGAATAACTCAGAGTATCAAATCAAATAAGGAAAAGGTAGACATCATAGATGAGTTGATACAAAGTTTAGGGGTAAGGTACTCTGAACACTTAGCCCATCACGGTGATATCAAAGTATGGACTATCCTAGACAAGGATTTTGTACAAAGGATAGATGCTATTGTACCGGGCAAAAGGATGGACATGAAGTTTATCTCCTCCTTACCTCAGAATCAGTTAGAGCTCTTGTTAACTAGTTTGAGATTAGGAGATGGGTGGAGTATATTTGCTTCTAATAAAAGAGACCAAGCTGAACTTGTACAAGCTATTGCAGTACTCTGCAATAACTCTTCCTCAATGTTCGAGTTATCTCATGAGGGTGATACCTCTTACTTCAAAGAGCCAACTAAATATGGTCAAGAATCAATAACGGCTACCCAAACAAGTTATGGGGTTAGGTTCTCTAATTTCCGTAAGTCGGTTAATACCCGAAACTCTTATAACTCGGAGAATAATTTATCTAAAGAACCCTATGAGGGTAAAGTATGGTGTCCCACAGTACCTTCTGGAGCTTTCTTTACTCGAGTTATTGGGGAGGATAAAAGATACCGAACTATCATAACCGGTAATTGTCAAGGAGCTGCAGCTAATATGACTAACTTTGGGTCAGTACTCATTTATTGGTTAATGAGGCAAGGTAAACTTCCCCGGATGGAGGAATGCTGCACAGTACATGACTCTGTTTATCAGTATACTCTACCACAGTACATAAATGTATGGACGGTATACACTATCTGGAATATATTAAGGAACCCAAGTACTAAACATTACTTTGGCTTTCAGATAGATGATGTTAATATGTCTATGGACTTTTCTATCGGGAGGACCATGGCAGAGGAACTACCTTTCATACCTCTATATGACTATAGAAAAATGCTTGAACCAAATTTTTCAGTAGAGGAATATATGGAAGAGCATAGGAAATACAAGAGTTTAGATATTAGTGAATACCCAAAAGTTTTCAGTAAAGAGATTAAGCAATATGAGCAACAGTTCATCCAAGAACATACCTGATAATATTACTGCAACCTGCCCGAGATGTAAACATAATAATTACATCCCTGTAAGCAAGTTGCAGTATTTTCGTGATACATTAGCCCCTAAGGGGTTACCCTGCGTTATCTGTGGATTTTTAATACCCAGTGATTATTTTATAACCCATACCCACAACAAACCCTATCAAAGTATTATGCACGGATGAAAACCGAGATTAACAACCTGAAGGTAAAGTTCCAAGGTAGAACCTTAGAAATAAACCTTCAAAAAGAACTAAGCATATCTGAGAATTTAATCAATTCCCAGCTTAAAGCTTCTCCCTCTAGTTATTATATACTATGCTCTCTGAGAGATAAATATATAAAAAGACGGGATATGCTAGAAAGAGAAAAAGATGCTACCTATTCTGAGCTCTGGATATATTTCAAGGAAGCTAATGAGAGGTGGTCAAATGAATATGTTTCTCATAGGGTTAATTCCCATAAAAAATATGGGCAAATATACACTCGATATCTCAAGGCTGTGGATAAGGCAAATCAATTCATAGCCATCTGTAGAGCTTATGAAAACCGAGAAGCTATACTCCGTTCTTTGAATGCGAACCTGAGAAAAGGATAACTATTTTTAAATATAAACTAAATAAGTTGATACAATGAATCTTCCTAACAGACAAATCCCAGTATGCTTAGCTAAACAAATAGCTAGGGTACTTAAAGGTAAGGGTCTCCCTTCTCCCGGAAAGGTCCTTATCTGTACTCCTTCGGGAGAGATTACCACTCAGAGTGGCATAATTCTATCTTCAGTAATTAATGAAAAAGACCTTCCTCGAAAAGGCGTTATTATTCAAAGTAATAATTTGGAACTTTTCCCGAAGGAACAACTTATGGTTGGTACAATCGTTACTTATGGTATGTATGCCGGAAAAGAGGTCAACTTTGATGAAGACACTCTGCCGTTCATAAATCTCAAGGACTATAAGTTTACGATTCTTTCAGAATCTGAGATAGTTTACATAGAAACCAATAACTAATATATTATATGAAAGAAAAAAAGAAAAAGCTATCTTCTACTGGTATGACCACTAAGGAGAAGATGCTGGCTAGAAAGAAGAAACTAGAAGAGAAAGGTAAAAACTCTGGTTTTATCTTCTGTAAAGAAGGTGTAACCCGTATTAGGATTAAAAGTCCTGGAGAGGACGAAGAACTTGGCCTTGAATTAATTCAGTTTTATCTTGGTCCGAACATCGGTTCGGTATATTCTCCCCAGACTTTTGGAGAACCCTGTCCAATTATGGAGAAGTATCAGGAACTCCATAATTCATCTGATCCGGATGATAAAGAACTGGCAAAAAAACTTATTCCTAAACGCCGATATGTAGTAGGCGGACTGGTTTATGATGATGAGAAAGGTAAACACATCGGATATGATGGTCAGGATAGAGTAATCCTGGTAACTGCTCAAGTATATCAGGATATCATCAATCTCTATCTCGATGAAGATGAGGCTGGTGATATGACCGATCCAAAAACGGGTTATGATATTAAGATTACCCGTACAGGTAAGGGTCAATTTGATACCACTTATTCGGTAATGAACTGCAAACCAACTCAACTAGACAAGAAGTATACTAAGCCTGTAGAACTTGAGAAAATGGTAAGGGCTCAAATCAAATCCTATGATGAACTCGAAGAAATACTCAAGAGTTATCTTAATGAATCATCAGAGGAGGAGGATGAAGATGAACCCCGTCCTAAAAAGAAGAAGTCATCCTTATCATCCGACAAGGTGGTATCAAAGAAGAAAAAGAAAAAAGCTACTGACATTTAAGTATAACTATTATGAAACCCCGAGGGAGATATTCAAAGGCTACTAACCTTGGTATCTCCCTTTCTTGTATATAAATACACTATGGCAAAGAAATCTAAAATAGGTATTAAGGTACCAACACAGAACGAGCTTCTCAGAAAATATGGGAACCTTATTCAAAAAGCCTCAACCAGTAAGGAGACTGGTTTATGGCTCCCATCCAAATTCCTTGCTCTTAATTACACTTTGGGTGGAGGTATACCCTATGGGAAAATCCTGGAAGTAGCCGGAGAAGAATCCTCGGGCAAGTCTCTAATTGCTTACGACTTCGCTTATGCTACTCAACAACTTGGAGGCCATGTAATATGGGTGGATGCCGAACAATCTTGGATGAACTCTTGGGCAGAGACTAATGGAGTAGACCCCGAAAAGGTTACTCTAGTAAATGATACCCGAATTGAGTATGTTGCAGACATAGTTGCTGATTTAGCAATTCTTCTCCGTTCCCAATTAACCCATAACGAGCCCATACTACTGGTAGTAGATTCAGTTGCTGCTATGGATTGTGCAGATAACATAGATGCCAAGATGATAGAGGGTAAAGCTGAGATGGGTGGACGAGCTAAGGCTTTGTATAAATACTTCCGGATACGCAATGAACTCTTTTATAAACTGGGAGTAACTCAAATTTACATTAATCAGCTTAGAACAGCTCTTAATGTGGGTTTTGGAAAGGATAACACTACTACTACGGGAGGAGCTGCTCTTAAATTCTATGCCTCTCAGAGACTTGCTTTCTATGCTGGTAGAACTCTTACAATCAAACAAAAAGGTAAAGAACGTAAATCTGGTAAATTAGTAACCATCAGAGTTATCAAAAACAAGGTAGCTCCACCAAGACCAACTTTATCAAAATGCCCGGTTTACTTTAACCCTAAGTTTCATGAGGTAGGTTTTGACCGTTGTTTTGCTCTTGAGGATGTATTAGTTGAAAACGATATCATCGAAAAGAGTTCAGGAGGAGTTTATAAATATAAAGGGAAGTCACTTGCAAGAGGAGAGGAAAAATTCCAAGCACTTCTCGAGGAGGATGATGCTCTCAGAAGAAAACTCTTAAAAAGAGCCGAGATAAACACCATAGGTTCAACCAAAAGAAAACTGGAAGAGCTAAGTACTAACTTTTATCCTGTTGATGGGGTAGAATACGAAAACTACGACTCAGCTGAGGATGAAGAAAATGAGGAATATGATGAATAGTGTTCAACAGGTGGGGGGAACCCACTACCAAAACAAAATCCAGCCCTGGGACGAGTTTAGAAGACTCAATGTTACTTGGGCACAAGGAGAGATTTCTAAATACGTTTGCCGATGGCCTAAAAAGGGCGGTATACAGGATTTATATAAGGCTCTCTCTATTGCAAAGAAGTACCAAACGCCAACCTCTAAAAGAGAGCAACGCTTTATAAGTTATTATCCTGAGTTTCTCGAACAGTACCAAGAGATGTACGGAGAGAAATACCCAGATTTCGTATTACTTATGAAGGCTATTCTTAGAGAGGACTGGTATAAAGTAGAAATTATCCTTCAGGACTTAATAAAATATTACCGCAATGAGTAAAACCCCTAAAGAACTTCTAATGCTAGTAGATGGAGAAAACCTTCTCCATAGAAGCTTTCATAAATTTGCCAATCTAAGGACTCATGAGGGTAAACCTACTGGAGCCATCTTCGGGTTCTTTAAGTCCCTCCATTATATGGTAACCCGGTTTCGACCAGATCGGATTATTATTACCTTTGATAATGGGCATTCCCCTGAAAGGGTGAAAGTATTACCTAATTACAAGGGACATAGGAAAAATATTTCCTTAGACTACAAGGCTCTTCAGAAACAGAAGAGAACCATCCATAAGTTATTGGGGTACTTGAGAATACCCTATATATTCGATAAGAGTAAATCTACCCTATATGAGGGGGATGACTTCTTGGCCTGGTTAACCTTTAATGCTCCTGGTAAAGTACTGATAGTTTCCTCAGATAAGGATTTTAATCAGCTTATTAATAAAGATGTCCAGGTATTTAATCCCGGTAAAGATGAAAGGGTAAACATCCATAACTGTAAAGAGTTATTTGGGTATGAGCCTGAAGAAACGGCAGATTACCTTTCCTTAGTGGGAGATAGTTCGGATGACATCCCAGGCTTCAAAGGTATTGGTCCAGTAAAGGCAAGGCAGTTCTTAGATAGGTTTGACTCTATAGAGGACTCCTTTGGTATTAACTTTTGGAAGGACGAACAGGAGGCTAAAGATATTTTCGAAAGGAATAGACTCCTAATCGATTTGAAGTTCTTTATTGAAAAATTCCCTCTGAATTCTACTGAACTTCCAATAGTTTATTCTAGAAAAGACCCCAATTATACTAAATACAACGAAATCTGTGTAAAATACTCATTAAATTCTATGAGGACTTCTTTGTTCCTCGAACCTTTTAAACAAATTACTAATGGAAAGATTATCGATTAAGACTATCGAAGTGGGAGGTTTTGCAAGTGCTATCACGGCACTTCACCTCCCTATGGGTAAGGACCCAAATTATACGCCAGAAGTACTTGTTCAGTTTATGCCCATTACTGGAGAGGGTAATAACGCAATAATACAAGAAAAATACTTCGTAAAGATATCTCCGAAGGAGATGCAGCTTATGACCCGTCTGATAAAAGCCGGAGATGAACATGCCAAATGTATTCGGGGTATACGAGTAGGAGTAATCATTAAAGCTCCTATCTGGTTCTATCGGGAACTTGAAACCTATGGTATAGGTAGGGACAGGCTCTCATCTGAAAGCACTATGCACATAGATTGTAAGGGTTTATCAGGAGAAGAACTAATGGCAGCAAAAGATGAGATAAAGACTGGTCACCAACAGAGAACCGTAGATACTATTTCATATCAAACATTAAGAAGAATCTATTTCCAACGTAGAAATCACCGTTTACCGATTTGGCATCAATTCTGCGATTGGATAAAGACTCTCCCTTTTGCTGAACAACTCATAACAATAGAATAAGTATGAAAAATTCCCCCAAAGATTTACGTATCATGTTTGCCGGTCCCAGTGGTACAGGAAAAACCACCTTAGCAAACTTTGTAAGTTCGAATATTGGAACTGTGGATAACCCTCTAAAGTTTATCTCTGGTTCAGTATCTGATTTACTACCCGATACAGCAAGTATTCCTCATAAGGAAATGCTTGCAAGGGACTCAAAGGTTTTATTTTTAGAGGACTTCCAGATTCTCAATCTCAGACAAAAGCTATTCCGTAAAACTATAGAGGAGTCAGGTAATTTTGTTTCTGACAGAAGTTTTCTGGACTCTGCTGCTTACTTCCTTTATAAGCAGGCCGATAAACTTCCCCAATGTGAAGTAGAACACTTCCTCAATATGTGTCTGATGTGCTTGACACAGACTTGTTCTCACCTTATCTTGGTACCATTCAATATGCCGATGTATAATGGTTGGATAACCGAGGATAATGGTAAACGTATCACATCAAGGTACTTCCAGATGGAAATATCAACTATCATGTCCATGATACTCGAGATATGGGGATTCAGAAAAAAGGGTAAAATCAATGCTATAGGTAAAGGTTTCTTTATTAATCGAGCCTATGACTATGGTGTAACTTATGGAGATTTGATTACTCCTTATGGGTCTACCCGAGTATTTATCCTTAATGAGGTTAATCTGGAGAACAGACAAGAATTGTTAACTTATATCCTAAATAAACGATGAAAAAAAGAGAACTACTAGCTATAGTATTCTCGGACTTACATCTCAACCTTTGGACAAAGTTTAACCAAAATATGAAAAGGACCCGAGAATCTTTTCGGGTCCTTTCTTTTTTGGCAAATAAGTACCCAAAAGTTCCGGCATTATTTTGTGGAGACTTATTCCATAAGTCAGAGTCCATAGATACAGACCTATTGGAGATGTGGCAAGAGTTCGAGCCAGGAAATCCTAATTCTGAACCCTATAGGTGGGAGATGTGGTATATAGACGGTAACCATTCTCTAAAACACCGGAATACCGTAGATAAACCCCAAAAGAGCTTGGCTACTTTACTTAGAAAGAGGTGGATGAAGGATTTGAATTTCAAATCAGAAAAACTGGGAGACCTTACTCTCATAAAAGTTCATGGGATACCATACATTGATGACAATGCGGGTATAAATGAATACCTAACTCAGTTGATTGACAATCATCATATAGGTAAAGGTAGTAAGTATAAACACATACTTATGCTTCATACTACATACCCCGGTGCTAAGGATACTGATGGTAGAGAAGTAGAGGCCACTAATGCTATCAACCCCAATCTCCTGAACAAGTTTGACTTAATTCTCTGCGGCCATATTCATAAACCCCAGAAACTATCTAAAAAGGTTTATATGGTTGGGTGTCCAATCCAACAGCGTAGAACCGATATGCACTGTAAGCTTGGGTATTGGGAACTATATTCTGAACCCTCCGGAAACCTTACCATGGCTTTTAAAGAATTAAAAGGCTTTCCTAAGTTTATAGATGTAGAATCCGAGGAGGAAATCAAAGACGATGGTAATTATTATACTGTAATACCTCCTAAACCCAGAAAAGAGGAAGTAACCACCCATAAAATTACTAAGCGGTTATCTAAGAAAGCGCTAGCTAGAAAATATATGAAGGCTAAAGGCATAAAAGATAAGAACAAACAGAAGTTATTAACTGATATTCTAATCAAGACAGAGTCATGCTAAAGATATTGAATGTACACATGGAAGGTTTTTGCTCAATAGTAGAGCCTCAAACCTTAAACTTAGATTTAGGAGGTACCATTTTAATTAAAGCCCCAAATGGCTTTGGGAAATCTACTCTTTTCTCGGCTATAACTTGGGGACTATATGGCAAGAACCCAAAAGGGAAAGTCTCGGCCACTACTTGGAAAAAATACCAGCCTGCCGATTATAAGGGTACTAAGGTAATTGTGACTTGGGTATCAGATAAGAGTATATTTCGAGTAACTCGGTGTCAAAAGTATACAGGTAAACTGGACGATGGTAGTAAGGGTGGAGATAGGGTTATTCTAGTTAAGGATGGTGAACCCCTAAAAGTCAAAGGTAAGGTAAATATCCAACAGGCTATAAATAAAGCTCTTGGATTTTCTTACGAACTATTCGTTTCTTCTATCATGTTTGGTCAAGGTATGAAGAGACTAATACAAGAAGATAACTCGGATAAGAAGAAGATATTTGAGGAGATTTTTAATCTAGAGTATCTTACCACAGCTCGGAGCATTGCCCAAGAAGAGAGAAATGCCCTCTATGAAGAGTACCGAGAAGTAGAGCATCAAACCTCTTCCTTCGAGAAGGAGATAACTATACTCCAAAAGACCTACAAAGAGCTTAAAGAGAAAGAGGACACCTTCAACGAAGTTAACCTTAAGAATATTCAAAAACATAAGCAAAGCTTTAAAAAACTACAGAATGAGCTAAAAGCTTTAAAGGCCAAAGTTAGTCAGGAGGATTATGGTGAAACCTACCAAAAGCTTAAAAAAGACATCCAAGACCTACAGGATTCCATCCAAGAGGCCGAACAACTCTATGACATACCCCTAATTGAGGTAGTAGAAAGTACCATCAAGCTATTAGAGTCCAGGGAGGTAAATAAAGCCCTAAAAACCCTTAAGAAGGTTCATACGGCTTTCCAACAAGTAATCTCTCTTCAGGGACAACTCGAAAAAACTCGGGAAGCTTTAGAGGAGGTACGAGCTAAATACCGTGAACAGGAAAAACTTGAGGATGAGGTAGAAGATATTCGAAACCGGATTAAATATTTCAAAGATTTAATCGAGGAACTAAAGTCTTCAAAGGTTAAAGAGACTTCTCCTAAGTATCTTAAGAAGATAGCTAAGATTAAATCTAAACTATCTTCTCTGAAAAGTATTAAAAGTTCTCTAGAAGAGAAGCTGGATGATTATAGTTGGGTATTAAGCGACCCTTTATCTAATAATGGTATAAAAGCTTTCTTATTCGATTCATCCCTACAAGCCTTAAATGATAACCTTGAAAGGTATGCCGAGGTACTTGGTTTCAGGATTAGCTTTGAAGTAGACCTGGATTCTGCTCGAAAAGATTTTGTTACTCTCATAGAGAAAGACGGAGCTATTAGTGATTATGATGAATTATCAGGAGGTGAAAAGGGCTTGGTTAACTTAACTATGTGCTTAGCTTTACATGAGACTTTAACTCTTAGTAAGGATGTAAATCTCCTACTCCTGGACGAGGTATTTGAGAACCTGGACCGGGATAATATTGAACTCGTAATCTCACTCATCAGAACATTAAGTGAAGGTAAAACGGTATTTTTAATTTCCCATATTGAAAACTTGCCTTTTGGTAATTGTAAGACTCTAGAAGTCAGCAAAAATAATGGCCAAACCCACTATAGCCATTTATAAATACAACACCAATAACCAACAATGGCAAACAGTAAACGAAAAGGCAGTAGATTCGAGTTGAAGGTGTCAAAATGGTTCACAAAATGGACTGGTTATACCTTCAATCGAGTTCCAATGTCGGGGGCTTGGCATTCTAATAGAGATGCTGCCTCTGACATTACCTGTGTTGACGAGAGACATGCTCATCGATGCAAGATATCCGTAGAGTGTAAAAGCTATAAGGATATACGGTTTGAACACTTATTACTCAGTGCTCAACGTAAGAAATGTGATATTCTTCGGTTCTGGAACCAAGCAAGAGAAGATGGCCAGAGAAGTAAAAAAATACCCATCCTTTGTATGAGGTATAACTCCTTGCCCGCTGAGGAGTTCTTTTTTGTGGTAGACGACCGATTAGTGGACTGCTTTCTGGATTGCCCCACACAAATGGGTATACTCTGCAAGGGATATCGCTTATATATCTTCATGGCCTCAGAAGTTCTAGAACAGGTGGATTATAAACAAGTACATAAACAAGCTAAACTATCTTTGAAGCCATGAAATACGTATACTGTATCTTTTACATAGAGAGAAAGTTCTATCATAAAATAAACGAAGAACTTAAGGCTAAGGGTTATAATAAAATCAGGGCTATAGTTCCGGAAGTTAGAATACTCAAAAAAGCCATTAAGGGAAAAACCTACTATGAGGAGGTACCAGTACTGTTTAACTATGGCTTTATGAGAATGCCCGTTGAGTTAGCCTATTCCAGGAATTTCTTAGTTAAACTCAGGAGAAATATATCAGGTATAAGGACTTTCCTTAAATCTACCCAAACTATGTTTCCCCGAAAGAAGAAGAGAAGGATAGACAATGCCGAGGATTTTGACGATTTTTCAATAGTAGCAACTTGTCCAAAGTCGGAAGTCAGGAGATTTAGGAAGATTGCTAGAGCTAATCGGAAATATTCTCTTGAAGATATTGCTAAACTTAAAGTGGGAGACTACGTAACCCTGAATACTTACCCCTATGAGGGAGTAGATGCCATCATTAAGAAAATAAATAAGAGGGACAGGATAGTAACTCTTACCTTATACCCTTTAATGGGTACAATGGAAGTAACCTTGCCCTTAGATAATGTGCTCTACAGTGTCTATCATAACTTTGACCCAGAAGCTTTATTTGTCAACCCTTTAGAGGTTGACCCCAATCGAGTTACATCAGAGTCAGTAGAAGAATCCTATAATACCAGACGATTATGACAGAAGCTCAAGAAAAAGCGTGGAATTGCTTAACTCAGAAGGAACAGAACTCTCTGTTCCTTCAACTTTCCCAAGGGAAATCCTCTTGGGAAGCCGGAGAGATGATGGGTATATCTCATTATAAATACTTAGAGATTAAAGACAGATCCCAGAAGTTCTTCAAAATGTTCACCGAGTTCTATGAAACTCATTCAGACCTATTTAGGCCTAATGGAGCAGTAGAAGAAACCTTCCGGGATTTTATGTATGCTTGCCTTGAGAAGAGGATGAAACGGTCTGAAGCATCTGCCTTTGTAGGAGAATCCTCTCTTTTAGTAAATTCTGTGACCCAAGAGAACCTCATCCGGAATATGAAAAGACTTAAAGAGTCTGGAGACTCCTGGGATAAGGACACTTGGAATTTAATTATGGAGTTTGACCGATGGAATAATTATCGTATCCTCCCAAGACTGATACAACAACCCTCAGCTTTCAAACGTAGAGTAAATAAGAAGTACAAGATATACATTAAGTATACCCTTGACAGAAACAAACCTTGGTTCATAGAGAAAATCCGAGAAAGATTTTACTATAAGGTAAAACCCTCAAAACCCAAATATTGGGTATGTCTGGTATCTGAATTGTTATACCCAGAAAAGGGTTTTTCACTATTACCGATTCGTCAAGAAAGAGAAATCATAGACGAAATGAGTAGATTCTATCTCTATGTATTTTCAACAAAACAAGATGCCGAGGATTTTGGTTTTATGGTCACTAAATATAGGGCTAAAACAGCAAATGTCCGATTAGGTCAAGGTTTTTGGCCTACTTTCATTGATATTATTAAGAGGGCTGTTAACTACAATGAGGTGAACAATATTGACTTCAGTGTAAAGTCTCTTGATAATGCCTATATGGAGCATAGGCCTAAACCTAAAAAGAAGAAAACTCCCTCTACTGGTGTAGAACGAGCTCCAGACCAGCTCTTGAATTGTGAAAAATAATTTTGTCAATTCAAAAATTATATCTAAATTTGCAAAGTAAAAATTTAACTCAATAATATTTTAAATATGGCAAAGAAAAAACAATCCAAGCTCCAGAATATGCACCCTGGAAAGGCTAAGCTTCTTGGACGAATGGGTTCTGCTCACACTTTCAAAGATGCTCAAAGAATGGCAGTCGTTCTGGGTATGCCCTTTGTAGATGTGGTAAACTCTGATTGGGGAAGACTCCAATTCTACATTAACCGGGCAAACCAAGCTCCAGACCCAACTTTACTAGATAAATATGACGACTGGATGGATGAACACCTTGCTTCACTGGGTTACAGTGAAAAGGACCCATTAAGAAGTAACCGACTTCGATTGGGTTATCTTGGAGAAGATCCAGAAACGGGAGAGCCTCGAAGAAAAAGGGTTAGAGGAATTCCCAAACCTCGGACAAAGAAAGCTCCTCGGGAAAGGGATGAACATAACCTTATAAAAGGCACCAAAAAATCTTATGTCTTTGAACTTACTTCAAAGGGTTACGATATAGAACGTATTAAGAGAAGAGTCCTCAAGAAGTTCCCCGATGCTAACGAGAAATCTATTAAACTCTGGCATACAGCTGCTAAACGCAAAATACGCCAGGCACAACAAACATCTAAATAATTAAAAAAAATGAGTACAGAAAAAACCAACCCAACCCCTAATCAGGGGATCAGCCTTGAAGAGGCAGCCAAAAGTTATCTGCTCAAGCTCCATGTTGCATCATTCGACAAGTTCCTTCAGGTAAAGTTTCCTCAGGGAATAGCCGAAGTTCCTAAAGAGAAGAGTGATGAACTATTCGAAGCTTTCAGCTGCGGATTTAATGCCGGAATTTTCCAGGCAGCCAGAGAAACTCTTATGCTGGTGGGAGTAAATCTTAACTCCTTAGCTCCTTTTAAGGCTAGAGAAACAAAAGCTTCCGACACCAACCCTAAAAAAGAGGAGGAAGCTGCAGAATGACAAGGATTCGGGAGACATACGGCATAGTAAATCCGAACTATTATTATGTTTGGACATGGAGGCCTAAGGAATATTGGAAGTATTCTCCCGAAAAGAAGAAGTTCTTATACAAGAAGCACTTCTGTTCTACTCCCTATTTTACTCGATTTCATGCTAAGCGAACTTTATCCATTTACTTTGGAGTTGATGTCTTGAGTTATATCCATATTATTAAGGGTAAAAACCTTATTAAAATGGGTATAACTCATTTTCAAAAGAAGTGGGGTAGACACATCTTTTTCAAGGGCCATCCTAAGATTACACCCCGATTTATTACTCCCCCTGAGTATTTGGTGGATAAACATCGGAGAAGATATTACCGTACTAGAATGTATCGAGCTATTCGATTGGGAAGAAAGAATTTTAATAACTTTTATGCTCTAGCTCTCTATGGGTACAATGAAGGACTTGATATTAGATATCGAAAGGAAAAGAGATATCAATTGCGTAAGGCTATCTTACAGAGTCTATAATAGACTTTCCGATAAAGGCCAAACTGACTTCTGGATAGAATTTAAGGAAACCCCAGAATATGGACCTATAGGTCATGATGGTCGAATTAGACCTCTCCGATGGTTAGTTGCCGATCTGGCATTATTCCTATATGCCCGAAACAAAAAACAAATCTCCCTTCATAAGGCCTTTAGAATTGCTAGAAAATATAGGGAAAAGCTTTGGAACCAATTCAATGAAGTATGCCGAGAAACCTCTAGTTATGAAGTATCTAATCATAGGTTAAAGTGCATAGCTAAACAATTCCTATTCTATGGCTTTGTACCTCTCTCAGAGTTCAAGGATGTAGATGAAACCCCGAAAGATTTTAAGGGTAACTCTTATTGCCCGGCTTATATAACTTCAAGCCAGACTATTGAAGGGGTAACATATATTTATCCAAAGAAACTCTACATGAGTTCCAGGCCAGGGCAGAAACCCGATAAAAGGTTCCTTTGGTACCAATTTGAAGGCGGAGGGAAAATACCTGGGTATACTCGAACCTGGTACACCAACGAAATTAAAAACTTAAAAAGAGCTCAAAATGCCCAACGTTCAAACAGTTAAAACCCCAAATCCCTACTCAGGTACCTATATAATATGCCTGAAGGATGATCCAAGTCAAGTAATAGAAAGGCGAGAAATTACTTCTCAAATAGAGTTTCAAGCTATTCTAGATGAGGTTATCAAATATAATGATGAGGTTATCAAATATAATGATACTTTCGGAGATGAGAATAATGCTTTCGGAAATGAGGGACCTCAATTAAGGAAGCTCATCAAAGCAGAGAATTAATAAACCATATATTAACATTTTAAACCATACAGAAATGGCAAAGAAAAAAACAGAAAAGAAGGCAGCAGTTGCTGAAGTAGAACGCCTGGAAGTTGAGGGCGGAGTTATCATCAAATTCGAAGATGGTACTCTTCAGTTTATACCTAATCCTATTAAACTTACTGCAGAACAGGTATCTTCTTTCTTCGGTTCCGACGAAGACTCCGACGACGACGAGGACGAAGACGACGAGGACGACGAGGACGAAGACGACGAGGACGAAGACGACGAGGAGGAAGACGACGACTCCGACGAGGAGGAAGACGACGACTCCGACGAAGACGAAGAAGACGACGAAGACTCCGACGAAGACGAAGACGAAGAAGACGACGAAGACGAAGACGAAGAAGACGAAGACGAGGAGGAAGAAGATGATGAAGACTCCGACGAAGACGAGGAGGAGGAAGAAGACGACGACGACTCCGACGAAGACGAGGAGGAAGAAGAAGACGACGACTCCGACGAAGAACTTACCGGAGAGGATCTCGCCGATATGGACTTCGAGGAACTCGAGGATGTATGCGATGATCATGAACTCGAAACTGACCCAGATGACTTTGACGAAGACGATGTAGAGAAGCTCCGCAAGGCAATAGCCAAGGAAATGGGGATTTCTCTTCCTAAAGCCAATAAAGGTAAAAAGGGAAAGAAGTAATCTAGACTTCATTCCTAAAATTAGCTAACCCAACTATATCCTTCCGAAAGGTTGGGTTAGCTTCCTTAACTTAAACCCAATTAACTTATATTTATAAACTAAACAAAACTCAACACAAAATGGCTACAAAGAAAGCTACAAAAAAGGATGCCCCTAAGGCATCAACCAAAAAGGTTATGACTCCTGAAGAGAAGGCTGCAAAGAAAAAAGCTCGTCTCGAAGCAATTAAGAATCGTCCTGCCGAGCAGCGACCTAACTCGAAATCCATCGATGTTATCTTTGGCGCAAACGGTACCAAAGTTACTAACTACGGTCATCCGGTTAAGGTAGGTGGTACCTATATGGGAGTCCTGGTTACTTCAGTAGTTACTGATGCCGAGGGCAACGTAATCGGAACCAGCACAACATTCGTCCCAGGAGAACTCACCATCAAGTCGAAGAAGAATCATGGCAATTTCTCTAAACCTAAACACAAAAAGGGCCAGGTAGAGGAAGAAGACTCAGACGAGGAGGGGGATATTACCGGTGAGGACTAAATCCGAAAAACCCTTACTTTACTCATAAAATAATCAAGGTCGAGGGAGAGCCACCTAAAAGAGGATAGGCTCTCCCTCTTTTTATTTCTAGAGGTATGGAAGATCTGCTTATTGAAGTACTTGCTTTGGATTGTTTGATTAAAACTTACCGAAGGCAATTAACCCAAGAGGATTTTGTTTTAGAAACCCAAGAGGATAAGATGGCCTTTTATGATGTTCATGATAGGGCTGTTTATCTTCTTAAAATGAAACTCCAACAACTACCTGAACCCGTTCAACAAGAAATATTCTCTATTTTATGGATAAATCAAACATCAGAACCTACATCTTAAGGCTTAAGGAAACCTTAGATGAATTATCCTCTGAATTAGTCAGGGCAGTTCAATATAAGGATTCTCCTGGGAAGTCTCAATCCTCCCGTATTAGGAGGAACCAGTTGATATCTAGAATTAAGCATTTAACTCAATCAATTAAATTAGTTGTATTTAAGGGACATATTCTAGATGTTACCTATATTCAGGCCTTTCCAGGTCTACCCGATAGAAAGTTTAGGGCAGTTCTTACGGATATATCCCAAGACGATTTTGAATATTTTGTTAGGCAAATGAATGATACAAGGGAAGGACCAAAAATAGTTATCCTAGAAATCCGGGAAATCCCAACTTTTATAAAGGAACTCCCACTATAGGATTATACATATCCCAATTATATGGAATCAGCCAAAACAAAAACAACTGCTTTACTTCAAGCTAAGAATGCTCTTAAAGATTATCTTAAGAGGCATAACCTTAATCCAATGAAAGACTGGAGAAAGGATAAAGTTAATGGCAAAGAAGTAACCCGTTTGGTCACTAGGTTAAACCTTGAACGGGATAAGGTACTGGATAACTATCCTTATAATGACATACATAACGAAACTAAATTAGTTAAAATGAAAGAAAAGAAGCAAAAGGCCGAAAAAGAGGCCAAGAAAGCCAAGAAGGCTGCAAAGGAAGCTACTGCCAATGTGGCTAAAGCCCCTAAGAAAGAGGAAACTGAAAAGGCTCAAAAGGAGAAAAAGGCTAAGGCTGCAACTCCTACCAAGTATAACTATCCTCTCATCGATGGCCGAGAGATGACTGCCGATGAAAAGAAAAAGTATCGAGCCGAACAACGTCGCCTCGCTAATAAAGGCGAAGCAAAACCCAAAAAGGAAAAGGAGGCTAAGGCTGCTAAAAAAGTACCGGCTGTTCCTGAAAAGCCTTTAAAAGAGAAGAAGGCTAAAAAGGATAAAAAGAAATCTAAAGCCAAGGACGAAGATTAAAGTTAATGATTAAAGTTAATTAAGTTTAGGTAGTTTCACCGAAGGAGGTGGGGATTTGGAAGTTTCCAGCCTCATCTCCTTCATTCATGTAAAATATACACTATGGCAAACGATATAAATTTCAAACCTAAATTAAGAATTACTCACCTGGATAACAATGGAGCAATCCTTGGAGATCGCTTGGTAGATGCCTATACTGAATATAATGCCGGTCCTAAACAAGTACATAAAGGACCTACCCGATTTGAGGTAACCCTTACTTCTCAACAGGATGTAGACTCCTTCAAAAAATACCTGGACCAACTTCGAGGAGAACTACCTCTCCGAGAGGTAACTGGTAGGGGTAGACCTTCAACAGGAGGTGCAGCTGCTAAGGAAATTGAATCCCCCCGAGAGGATATCCTTCAGCAAATAATCCAAATGAACAATGAGGGGAAGAACCAGACCCAGATTATCAAGGCTCTTAGAGAACTTGGGTTTGTATTCATACTTACCGAAGACTTCTTGGTTCACTTCCCAGACTTCCAATTCAATAAGAAGGATGTGGGAGATCCTAACGGTAATCACCAGTTCCCGAAATCCCTCTCCTGGATGGTAAGATGCGTAAAACGAGCAAAAGACCCAAAAGCTGATAAGTTTGATCCTCTTATCCTCTTCGGATTTTCTATTCTGGAAGGCCCCTCTAAGAAGGTAGTACCATACTTGTACAGAGAGAGACAGAAGCCTTTGCGAATCGCTTTGGGTAAATCCGCTATCACTCCTAATCAGGTAGAATTTACTAAGATGCCTCCTTATATGCAGGAAGCAGAACGCATTAAGTTCTCTGCTGAACAACGAGCACTATTCCTTAACCCCGAAAAAGTTCCATCTAAATTCTTCATCAGATGGGCGGGGGAGGTTCAGGTACCCAAGAATGTTTATGAAACTCTTAAGGAACGGGTTCCTAATCTTAAATGTCTTCCACAGTAAGTTCTATCTACTACCAGCTCTGATTAAATTTGCATATTATAAAATAAATAATTAAATTTGCAATATGAAAAAAGAATTAAAAACATTAATCCAAGAGCTGGCTGATATCCAGATTACTTCCTTTGAGAAACTCAAGGCAGTACCTAATTCAGTTGATCAGTACCAACTTAACGAACTCATTGAATTTAATAACAATGATATCTTAGAGGTACTGGATCGAAGAATTAGGTACTGGCAGTTTATCAAGGAAATGCCTGAGGCTATCACCGGGATCCCAGAATACCAACTTGGGATATGCGTCCACATACTATTCGTCATGGAAGAAACTTGGGTTCAAACCAATGTAGATGGAGTAATTGCTATGTGGGACCTCTTTGATGAAATGTACAAGAAGTTTCACCCAGAAATCAAACTAATATGGTTACCACAGAAAAATTAATCCAACATCTCTCGGGCATTCTGGGGATTAAGTTTGAGGAAGTAGACTCCTCAAATCTTTACCTCCAAGGCTATGACGAAAAGTCTAAAAGACTCTACCTGGTTTTCAAACCCTATAAACCCGGTGAAATGCCCAAATGGGTATACCAGTATAAGGTAAACCCCATCGTTTACAACAATTTCCTTCAGGCCGAGTCCAAAGGGAAGTTCTTCTCGGATATCATTAAGGAATACGTCATTTGTAAATCACCCCTTAATTTGAAGTAATCATGGGAGCCTCAGTAACTAAAACCTTCCTTTTAGGTGGATGCGTATTATTAGGTGCTTGGGGCATTTCCCATCTCAACCAACCTAAGTCATTGCCTCCCGTTACACCAAAACAGGAGGCAATTTCGTATCCAATTGAGCAACCCAAGGAAAATGCTAGTAATGATTTACCCGCTAGAGGTAAATATCATTATGTTGTTACTATTTCGGATGCTAGACGGGATTGGGAAACCTATGAGCAACAAACATTAATTAATGGAGAAGTACGGTTAAAGAAAACCTCTTCCGATATTTCCGAAATTAATGGCACCTACATTTGGGATATGGATGAATACCTTCCCACCGAAGAAGCGAGGTTTAACTATATCCTTTCAAATTACTCTAGAATGAAGCAGTACAAAGTCCAATCAACACCATCCCAAAAATCCACTTCCTCCCGGAAATGTGATGCCGATGAATACAATGATCGTTTGGATGAGTACCTTGCCGATCCTGAGGATGAATCCGAGTTTCCCCCGGAAATCTTCGACTTCCTCCAAGACTAACGCTTTACAGAACTTCATTACCCGCTCTGGCAATTTTGAAAATAATTCGTTAAAAATTTGGTCAGTTCAAAATAAGGCGTTATATTTGCAGTGTAATTAAAAATTACAATAGTTCAATTCAATATTAATTTAAAAACATTTAAAAGATGAACCAGAACCAAAACCCAGAAGCAATCGCTTCAACCCAGGCAATCCAGGCCAAAGTTGCTAAACAGGAACTTCCTATCGAGGAACTCGTTACCACAACTGCAACAGAAACCAAAGTAAAGAAGGCTAAGAAAAACAAAGCAGCTAAGGCTAAGAAAACTGCTCAAGAAACGGCTGCTCCCGAAAAGGCCAAAAAGATCAAAGGAGAAACCGCTCCTGAAATCACTAAAGAGGTGAAACTTAAAAAGAAAAAATCTGCTAAAGCCAAGGCAGTTACAGAAACTGCCAAACAACAGAAGCCTTCTATTATGGAAGAGGTTATCTCCCACCGGGATGTAAAATACCTTTACCCTGAGGATGTAACTGATACTCTCTCCAGAAAAACCTGGAGACAGAAAACCCGAAACAAACTCCGCACTCTTGAAAGGGATATGCTCCGTATCCAGGATCAAAACTCCAAGGAGTTCAAAAAGGCCAAGAAAGCCTACGAGGAATTCCGGGACTCAGTTCTCAAACCTGCTCAAGCCGTTTAACCTATAAAATATAATACCCGAGAGGTTATCTCTCAGATCTCTCGGGTATTCTTTATAATATTATGGCTTACATCCCATTATCACCCAAAGTAATCGAGAAATGGCAAAAAGAGAACATAGAATTACATAAGAGATGTATAACCACTTATCTTATCCAGTGTAGTTATAGGGTTAACACAAGGAATAAGTTCTTTGCTTTATACGACAGGTATATAACTCCCGGAAACATTCTATGCTACTTCAATAAACCCATTCGAATTTTCGTTAAAGCCTTAGTCCAAGACAAGCTTGACGAGATAGGAGATATTTATCCCCAAAAGAAACCCAAAAAGCGAACACGAAAGTCTAACAAAATAAAATAAAGATATGTACCTAGAAACTATCGAAGCACTACCCATATATACTTCAGGTCTCAGGCTTTTTAAAAACCTGGTCCCTATATCGGAGAAGTTACCCTTCTCTACCGTAACCAACAGATATCGGCCTAACCCGAGCAATCCTCTGGATTTTACCTTAGACAACTCTATCCCAAGAAGAGATTACTATCCGGACATTCTTATCCCAGGACGCTACCATCCAGAAGGTCTTTTTATCCTAAACTCAAAAAGAAACCCAAAAAGCAGAACTAATCCAGACCATTTTCTTCTCATAACGGGCTTATCAGATAGTACTCCATCTCTAGACTTCTATAAGTTTAAGGATGCCGTCTATACCAAATATGTAGAGTCCCAGGATAATAAAGGTTTCCTCTTTCAGGTAGTGCCCAGTAATTCACGCTTAACCCCAATCGCTTATTCTTATGGAACCCATTGATTATATCAAAACTTTTAAACTTGCTGAAGAGAACTATGAGTTTAACCGTATTAAATTCCTTGAGCAATTTAAGGAAGAGTTTCTAGATTTCCTCGATAATGACCAACTGGGCCTTGATTCAGAAGGTAAAATGCAATTTCATCGCTTCCGAGAAATAGTTGCCTCTTTCCTTCAGAAGTTTAATGCCATATCCCGGCTAAGAGCTCAGATGAGAGCAGACCATGAGGGATTAAGTAAACGCTTTTGGGGATACATATATGCCCACGTAATACTTCCCGAAAGGGCCTCCAGATTTCCTTTGGAACATGAGGCCATCCTTAAAAGGATTGCCAAGAGGAATGCCCGAAAGGCAAACAAGGCTAAGCTTAATCCTTAAACAACAAGACAAAATATATGGCCCGAGTAATTATTGACCTTTTAGGAAGGAAATTTAGGGTTCTAACCGAAACCTGGGAGATATCCCTTAAACCCAATGAGGGTATCCCCAGGGATTGGTTTCCTTGTTATACTGCTGACCGGTATACCAAAGAACCCTTTGGTATATTCTTCTCACCAGACCAAAAGGACTATATCATGCAACTATACGCTTCCCATTTAGGAGCTTACATTCAATATAAACTTAAATTCTTAGGTTATTACGAACAGTATGATATAAGATTAGAATACAAATATGGCAAAGTCAAACTCCCCCAACAGTAGAATACCCCGTCCATTTGGTTTAACCCAGATGATGATGGAGTACCATTCTTCTAAAAATCCAGCAGTTCTAGAGAAAGTTCAGAAGTTCTTAATAAATTACTGGATAGCTAATAATATGATGTTCTGCGGGCAACCCTATCCTATCCAAAAGTTTGCCCAAGCAATATCAGTACAAGTTGCAGATATTCGAATAGTAATGAGAGACCAAGTCCTCAATTCCAGGATATGGGATCCAGAACACCAAAAGGAAATGCTCCAAGGTATACTTGGAGAACAACTTGCTTGGTTACTAGAAGACCGTATGGAAATAGCCCAGCAGGTAAATGTTCTTCGAGAATCTCAGGGTAATTCCTATAAACCCTTTATATCTGCCGAACTCACTAAGGCTCTTAAATTAAAACTAGAGGCTTCTGGAAATATGTCTCAGATTATCCGTACTCTTATGGGAGGTGGAACTACCACTAACCTATTCCAAGTCAATATCGACCAGTCAGATAATCATACCGAGAACAACCTTACTATTGAAGATGCTCGTACTCTTATTCAACAGGTTAATGCTGAGCAAGCAATAGAAAGGCCTAAAGAGGTTGCACTCCTTGAGACCCAATATGACCTCAAGTCACTCCCCGAAGTATGCGCAGTTAAACAGACCGTAGACACTTCTAAAGAAGGCCTAAATTTCTCTAAAGCTGAACTCAATGCCGTAACCGATGATTATGAAGGTGCAATGAAGATAGCTTCAGAAGAACGGCATCAAATCCGGAGAGAGATAGAGCAGAGAATAGATCTTGATGCCGAAGATCCCGAACTAGACTATTATGAAACTGAAACTGAACAGGATAATGATGATTTTACTACTGCTTCTTTTTTAGTTCCTCAATAACCCTTTTAACACAACTACTAACAAACAAGCTCATGAGCAACTCACCCATCAAGCCCAGGGAAACCACCTTTGGCTTCTATCCCAAGGAGGTATTAACTATATTAAAATATAATAAGTGTAAACTGACATAAAAGAACAAAATTTTGTTCATAGGAGAGCTCAACCGGGAGGCTGAGCTCTTTCTACGTGTATATACCATCCACTACCAGCTCAGATATAATTTGGATATATAAATTTATTATTGTAAATTTGTAATATGAAAAATAAAATTAGTTCAATTCAATAATAATTCAATATGACACCAGAAGTATTCCAGACTCAGAAGCTGCTTCAGCTATTCTATTCCTGCAACCCTGCTCGATTAAATAAACAGGGTGAAGGCCTTCTCAAACTGGTCACCTTTGACCAAGAGAATTCAACTCCTGAAGAACTCATCTACATAATAGATGACTGTATCAAACCCGAGGATAATGCCTTTAAGGCTGCAGAACAAATCCTTGCCACTCTTCTTAATGAAGTTCTCAGTGAAGTCTCTGAGGGAGCAATGGTCTCAATAATAGGCCAAGAGATACACTTTTTCCCTCTCCTTGAACTCAAAACTCTTAGGAAATTGGCTCGAGAAATCAACAAATCAAAACCTTTTGGAAACTTCACTCTCAACTAATATGGTACACATCAAGAAAACCTGGGTAGAGGCTGAACTAATTGGCTATAAACCCTTTACCAACTACTGGGAACAATTCACTCAAGCAGAATCCCAGGAAACCGAACAAAAGGCAGTAAAAGCCTGCAAGATTCTTCTCGAACAACTTCTCCTCGAGGCTAAGTCAGACTACAAAAAATATGCCGAACTGGTACTAGTTCTCAAGCATAAACACTGGGCTCATGCCGATATGAATCAGAATATCATCGGGCTCTGGTATCAGGAGGAATACCTTAAGAATAAGAAACCTATCCAGTTACTTGGCCGTTTTGGGGACCAGGCCTTTAAATTTTACTGTCTAACGCATTACTCTCAAATGTCACACTAAGATGAACAAAGTAAGATTCTCAAGAAATATACCTAAGGAAAAGGTACTATTCAACCAGTCTGCCCTTACGGGCATTGAGTACACCCTTAACTCCCTTATCAGGGACACCTTATTCGAGGAGTCATTTACAACTAGGCTTGGTAAGGGTATTCTCTCAGAACAGGAAATCAACGAAATGGGTAAGGTCTTCTACCGTATATCGCATACAAATACAGATGAGCTTTACCATTCTCATATAAATACCTTAACCATTCACCCTTCTCAATTAGTACCTGTAATAATGCAGTTCCTTAAATACTTACAAGGGGCAGGATACGCATATCAGGGGCATATCGAAGAGCAAAACAAACTAGCAAACCAAGTAAATCTTACTCTAGAATTAATAAAAGGACTAGATTCCTCTCTTCGGGTTTATACTTTTGTCCTTCCTTTAATACGGGCTCTGGAGATTTACTATTTAGAGAACTACGAAATATACGAACTATGAGAAAGTACGATCATACCAGTAATTCATCAATGCTAGCTTCTAAGTTGACTAAAACCCTAATTTTAGAGGCTTACCAAGCCGCATTCTCTAATAATTAAAATACATAACTTCTATGGATGACTCATGCCTTACACCCCAAGAAAAAGAGATGCTAAAAGACCCCACCATCTCGGACCAGGAAAAATATGAAATCATAGAACAAGCCATCGGTAGAATGGCCTTCGACTAAAACCCTAATTTCAACAGAAATCTCCGGAGAGAGTCTCAAGAACCCATGATCCCTCCAGCTCTAGCAAAATTTGTGTAATTAAAAATTATATTGTATCTTTGTAATATAAAATTAAATGTATAACGAATAAATAAAAACCCAATGGCTACACTAACCATCACCAAAGAACTTCTCCAATCAGAATTAGAACTGAAGAAGGTTTTTAAACTCTTCCAGGAGGATTTAAGCCTGGAACAATGGATAACTCCCAACCCATACACCATAGAGAACATTAACCTTCAAGGTGATTCTGATCGACCTATTGCTCGGGTAACATACTCCTTTGAAAGCTCCCGAGATTGCTTATCTACTGCTCACAAACTCGAAGCAGAACAAGAAGACCTTAAAGGTCTCTTACTCCCTAATATAAGAACCGAACGCAACCTCCTAATCATCCAAATCATTAACCCCTTTCAATATATAAAACAATGAAAAAGTTACTCCTCTCAGCTGCTATCTTCTTCTTTGCTAAATTCATTATTGATGCTGCTACTCCTCTCCCACCCCAAAATATTGAGGACTACATAATAACCTCTGTCTGGGAACATTACTGCATTATTGACCTCAATAAGCTCCCCGAGGAGGCAACCGAAGAAGATTACAATTATTTCCTGGATGTATTCACCGAAACTGATGACTATCAGGAACTCTATGAAGTCTATGGTAAATAACCTCTTACCAGCTCGATGCAAATTTGGATATATTAAAATAAATGTGTATATTTGTATTATAAATATTAATTCAAAAACATTTAAAAGATGAACCAGAACCAAAACCAAAACCAAAAACCTCTACTAGAGGTCCTAACCCCTATCAAGGACAAGAATCTGCCCTTCGATCAGATATCCATTGAAGAGGCCTTTAATATTTGGGCACAACCCAAAAACTGGAATCTTGGCCTCAAGCTTCTCTCCATTAATTTCAATCTTAATAAGGTACTCTTTACCTGGGCTTTCGATACACAATTCTATTCAACCTTTATCCTGGTATATACCTGCAAAGGGCAATTCCTCAACTCAGACCTCAATCAAAGGGATATCCTGGATCTACTCGAGATGGCCTTCAATGATGAAGAGATCAACGGAGATGGAGATTGGGATTACACTTTCAATGGAGTAACCCTGGTAGTAACAATAAAACATATTTACGACTAACCCTTTAAACCCTATAAGTCATGCAGTTACTTTTATATGCAAAACAATCGGGAGAAACTATCCCCAAGATATACCCCTCTCCTAAATTCGAGGAACCCAATTGGAATGACCCCTATGAAATCAGGGCTAAAACCTTTGAACCCCTATCAAAAGTACACCTGGATTACCTGAAGGAACATCACATTTGGGTACCCGAGAATTGGACTCTCAGGTGTCTACTGGATGCTCTAGAATATGAGAAACTCGAGCACAAAGTAGATTTCACCTGGTGGCTTAAAGTCAGCGAAGAAAGCCCTCTCCTTCAAAAGATTTCTCTTGACAGATTCCTCCTACATAAACCCTTGCCCCTGAATGAGGTTCTCGAGCAATTCGACTACTGGGCTAAGAGAATGAGAGACTCTATAGCTACAGCTTATAAACGAGGCTACATATCAGTGGGCCACAGCATCGACTTCCCGGACCTCTTAAATTACACTACCCAATATATGATGGCACCTACCCGAGAAGAGGCAATAAATCTCAGGCCAGACTGGAAAGAGGACAAAACTATCTGGCACGGTGAAATAGAACTCTAAAAACCACCATAACTCTACTCATAAATAATCAAAAACCCAACATCATGGCTACTAATCAACCTATCATAGGATACCTCTTCCAGGTAATATTCTACCACCAACCCCAGAAGAATTTCTCACTAGTCATTAAACCGATCCCTCCTTTCTCTAAGAAAGCCGCAGATGATCCAGTTAAATATCTTAGAGATAAAATAACTAGAGTACTAGCAGACTACCTATACTTAGCCCATCCCCTAGTCTCCGACCACCCAAACCACCAGTACATGTACATCCCCGACCAACAAACCCCAGAGGACCTACTAAAACTATTCTGGGACCCTACAACCTACTACACCCAAATATTCACTCTACCTCATGAAGGGCCTCTAAAGGAGATCACCCATCTACTAAAAGCCAAGTCCAATAAAGTAACCCAAAGGACTATAGCTAAACAAACAGATACCAAATAAAGAATCCCAACCTTAAATCTAATACCTACTAATTCTAGGTACCCAAATCCGAGAAGGACTAAGGTACCTAATTTCATGTTTACCCATTCACTCCTCCCCCCCAAACAAAGAAAAAAGAAAAACATATCAACCTATCCGATACCTTTAATATAACCCTCCATGATACATACCCACCAATCCTTACTATCTCAAATATAACTCAATTAAGCCTTACAGTCTTAACTCAGTCTTATTCAATGTCCTTATTCAATGTCAGTCTTATTCAATGATACAACTCCATACATATATCCCCGGGGGTTTAAACTCTGGCCGGATTTCAGTAGGCCCTTAAGGCGGGGGCACTATAAGGCCACACCCCACTCCCCCACACGTCTATAAAGCCACACAGCTCTCTCCACACATCCTAATAGTCCATAAGGCCCATCATTTTAGGTACCCAAACCCTACCCAAAAATGGTACCCCAAAGCCCCAATCCGAACCCCCAAATAAGTACTTTTATATAGGCGTTAGAAAATACGGCTACGTTACGAATTAGGCCAACTCCCAATATCGCTAACCCAGTAACTTAGCTACTTAGGCTATTTCAGGATATTCTCAAACTGTCATACGTACCCCTATAACTCTCCAATATCATACTTACCAGCTCTCCTGTCAATATTTAGGCTCTATTGTCTTCAGGTACCTAATATGGGCCATATCAATAAGTTAGGTATCCCAAGGACTTTAAGGCCCCTAAAGCCCCTCTATTAGTATTATACAAGTAATATAATTATCGGTCAGATGGGGCCGAGGATTAGGGCAATTTTATGGGCAACTTCAGGCCCTAAATCCCAACCCTATTCCAAAGGCTTAAGGCCTTAAATCCTACCTCTTTATTCAGGCCCAAAAGGGGCTTACCTACCCCAATATCCTAGAATATCACCAATAACGCCCAACTAAATTACTTAGCATAAAACCCAACTAAATTACTAGGAGGCATACCCTATTAACCACAGACTAGCCCGAATTGATTGAAATATTATTTGGTCAAATTAAATAAAAGCATTATATTTGCAATATGAAAATTTCAAATCAATATTAATTTAATTCAAAAGAATATGAAAACAAAAAATGCAACCCCCAACCTCTCAACCCTCAACGGTCTCATAAACTGCTCAATCCCCAACCCTATCCCGAATCTCTGTCCCTTCCCTCCCTTTTCCTCTTACAAGGAGCTCTCCTCTAAAATATCATCAGCAACTTATCTCTTTATAAACCCGGATGATGCCCATTACACTTTCGGAACGGAAGAACTCACTCCAGATATACTCAAGGAAATCGAACCCTACTATGCTGGAGAACTCAATTACTTCGGAAAAATCCTTCCCATATACATTTACTAACTCTAAAACTTACAGATATGAATACTACAGAACTTACCCGTCTCATTAACCTGGAAATAGAAATCCCCATTTCTGCCTTCAAGGAATACACTCCAGAAGAAATCTCCCGAGCAACCTACATTCATATTAATCCCAAAGATGCTACCTGGCAACTCGGCTTCGGAGATCCCGAAGAACTCGATCCCCTAGACCTTGAATGCTTTCTAGATTACTCGGATCTCCAATTACCCATCTACATTTACTAACTACTAAAACTTACAGATATGGAAACCCAAAAAGCTCTAAAACTTACAGGTATCAAAAAAGTTCTAAAACTTACAGATATGAAAACCCAAGAAACCAAAACTTACATTCTTTCCACTACTGGAAATTATCTCATTCTCCCTAACCTCACTCTCGTTCAGGAAGGTTACGAAACTCCCCGAAGTAACTACGATTCAGTATGGCTCACTACCGAACCCATAAACCTAGAGAAGGCCTGGGAAACCATCGATCAGTTGATCCAACGGTTTACCAAATACAATTACATCGGCGATGACGACTACTATGATTATTTACCCGACCTCTTCAATCAGTATCTCCAACTGGCATACCAGAAATCCCTAGAGGATTACCAAAAGGCCTGGAAACAAATAACAGAGAACCCTACTATCAAGGAATGGTATAGCGAAGATCCCTCTATCAAGGCATTGATCAAGACCTTGTATAGCGAAGATCCCGAAAATCCCCTACAAGTCTTCCTTGATACTCCAGAAGAAATCAGAGAAGCTCTCCACCCTTTTATAAACCTTTAAAAACTTTCCAACTATGGCACAGACTAATATGCAAATCCTTTCCTCTCTCCTTCAGGACTCCTCCCTTGATACTTGGACCCAGGCAGAGACCGACCAGATTAATAACCTCCCTTCTCTTAATCACTATACTACCGGTACTCCTAACGAAAGGTTTATCTATGACGAAGACGAGAGCCTCATCTGCTACGTAGACCAGGATCCGATTTTCGAAACCCCTGAATACCAGGAGATCCTAACTCGGGAACCCATACATCGCTTCCCTCATATCGACATTTATGAGGCCCAGATATCTTGTATTCCCCTAGATTAAAATACATACCCTACCTATCAAGCCCAGGCCTAACCGTCTGGGCTTTTCTCTGTGGCATACCCCATACAGGCCTAAAGGGGCTATCGCTAACCCAGTTTCGCTAACCCTGTAGCATATCTTACTTACCTACCCTAGTTACTATACGAGTAATTACTTATTCCCCACTAGCTACTGCCGGAAATCGGCCTAACTATTGCCGAAACTTACCGGAAGCTTTTGCCCAATTTTTACCGGAATTTTGGCCCCTTAGGCACTTACCCCATTGCATCATACCTACCAGCCTTATACCCATCATACCCGTAATCTATTATAGCTATCAAGCCTACCCCGGAACTTCATACCTGCCCAAATTGGGGAATTTTAAAAATTTTTAAAATTTAACATAAAAATCTTAAAAAATTTTTCTATAATAAAATATTTTAATTTTCCAAATATTTCCGCAAAAATTTAATCTAAAAAAAATATGTTTTATAACATAAAAAAAAATTCTCAAAAATATTTGGTATGTAAAAAGTTTGATGTATCTTTGTGGTGTGAAAGGGAAAGAGTTCCCGAAATCACATAAGTATTTATCATTTTATTATTAATTTTTAAAAATGTTTTAATTATGAAAAATTCAATCATTAATCAATTTTTCGGTGTTGATGGACTTGAAAAAGTAAATGTGACTTCTACGGGTAGCGTTTACAAAAAAGAAACTTTTGATAAATTTATGGTAGACCAGTTTCCGCAAAATGTTGAAAACGGCATTATCATTCCGTCAAAATACGAAACCACTGCAAAAAAGGCACGAAAAGTCTTAAGAACTATGCTTTTAGAAGTTTGTGAAATGTTCCTAAATCAAAAAACAAACGAGCAAAAGAAAAAATTTGCTATTCAGTTTGCGAAATTTTATAGTGAATTTTATATAGTAAACGACTATACTTTGCAGTCCGTCACAAATGGAAAATTAAAACCGGAAAGCCAAGAAATCATTTCAAAATGTTTGCCGGAAATTAAAACTTTATTAGAGGAACAAAAAACCACAAAAAAGAATAAATAAAAAAGGAATAAAAATGAAAAGGTTAAAAAGTAAAATCAGAAGACTTCAATTTTTAATATTAAATAAAATCATCATTAAACTTCTTTTGTTGATGTTCTACCCGTATGAAATAGACGACACTCCTAAAGAAAGGGAGTTAACAAAAAAAGTAATTTATAATTATTTTGAAATTATGTGTGATGAAATAGAGGATAAAATTTATTAAAAACTTTTTTAAAAAAGTAAGGGATTTTAAAAAAATATCAATGTCCCTTACTTTTTTTATGTCTTTTTTTGTCTATTTAAACCGTGCCCCCCTCCCAGTACCCCGGCCTCCCACGTATACATTAATGGCTCCCCCTGAAAACCCCAAAAATTTTACTTACAACCCCCTTTACACACACGATAAGGGCCTCCTAGTTTCCCAAGAGGCCCAAACCAAAACCTAAAGCAATCTAAGTTACCTTATATTAGCAGGTATAGCCTTAAGAGGCAATATCCAGGAATCCCCATTAGGGATCTTCCCATAATACTTAACCTTACCATCGACCTTATCTAATACTTCCTTTACCTCTATCTCATAACCCATCTTGAGTACATGACTCTGTTTATCATCTTGAGAGATGATAATAGAACCCTCACGGTATACAGCATAGGGTATAACCATCATCAGGGATTTAGGCAACATAACCGTACTAATATAATATAGGGTATAACACCCCTCCTCAAATAAATTGGGAGTCTTTTTAAACCTTAACTCAAAGCCAATATCGCCTGCCCTAACCCAGGCCATTAATCTATCCGGATAACCCATACCTATTATATAAAATCAAATAAATTAAACTTTGGTTTCACCTTCGCTTTGTTGCGCTTATTGCATCTCAGTGCATAAGTAAACGGTAGGAACTTCTCATACCATCGAGCATCATCCGCCATTGATGATACCCATTGGTTGTTGAGCGAATCGGGGACATCTTCCTTGAAGACGTAGAGCTTCGTCCAATTGCCCTTGCGATTGCCACCGAAGAAGTGAATGTGCTCAAACTCTTTTTCAATACGTTTGCAGGCTTTGCGGAAATACTCTGCTTGGTAATTCTCATTCTTTGTATCTTCAAGAATCAAACGTACATATACCTCTTCTTTGTGGTAAAAGTGGATGTGGTAAAGGTGGAGGCGCTCGATTAAAGTCAATGCGTCATTCAGTGTGAAGCGAGATGAGCAGTCGTATAGGCCATGGGCGAAATATGAATGTCCATACCTATCAAACTTAACCCTCAAATCAAAAACTCTTGCCCCTGCTTCCCATTGTTGCTCTATATCCTTATTTTGACAACGAGCGAAAGGTATCATAAACCATCCGTACCACTTTGCAGGTCGTAGGAATGTCATTGAATTGTGTGTGCCGATAATCGGCTTTGGTTGTTTGTCCATAATCTAAATGATAAATAAGTTACTAAAATCAATTTACTTTCCGTGTTCTCTTACATATTGAGCAGAAGATACGGAGGGTTGAGTATAATAGGGGGCATAGGTTCTATTAGCCCCAAAGTTAGTGGCTAATCCCACTCCCATAAATATAATCCATCCCCAGAATATGTTCCTGAAATCCTTAAGGATTCTGGCTTTATCCATTGGCCATCCTTTAGGGTCTTCTTTCATGAAGTAGGCATCATACTTATGACAGAACCAATGGGCAAACCCATAATATACAGGTGCCAAGAGAGGAGTCAGGATATAAAATAGGAAGATGGCCAATCCCCAACACCTGGCCATCAGAAGTATTATTGGGGTAATATCGGTAGAGCTCCCGGCGTAATTCCCCTCAGCATCCCGATAGATGCGAGTTGAGGGGAACATTGCGTCGTGAACCAAGTCGGTGAAAGGTTTCATCGTCTTAGGATTTTAGTGATTAGCATATAAAGGAGAATGACGGGTGATGCCATCCAGGCTGAAAGGAAAAATCCCAATTTACCTAATCGGCCTTCAAGTACTTCTTTATTAGCCTCTGGCCAAGCCAAGAGGGCTATTACTGTGGGGATTAAGGTAATAGCATAAATTACCGCTAGAGTTTTAATCATTGTTAATTGCTGTGTTTATTTTGTTAAGTAATTCATTTGCTAGATTGATTACCTGGGCATCCTCTAGAGTGAGGTTCATCTTGTCCATTTTAGATAATATTTTCTCAAGTTTAGCCAGGCTTTTTAAGGCTTTTTGCTGAGCAGAGTATGCCTGATACTTCTCTAAGCCTTCTTTATCAGCCAGAATGCAATGTCCTGGGTATGCCCAATAATCTATTCGGATAAGGTCAAAGTTGACCATTATACCATTAGAGAGGAGGTACCCCGTCTCTTTAACTTGGGCAATAGAAGTTTTCTCCATTATGGATTTCTCATCTGAGTAAATTAACTCTTGGCCCACTGAATAGGTGGGTGTTACGTTGATAACCTTGAGCTTTTTAACTTTGGTTTTGATTTTTCGTTTTGGCATAATTTTATTTTATTGTTTTAATTATTTACACTGCAAATATACGCATTTTGTTTTATATATCCAAATTTTAGTAGAGCTGGTATGGGATGGGTGCAATACTCTAGTAGCTAATACATATCTAACCTCTAAAATGATATAGATATGGAAGACAAAGAATTTTTCAAACAACTTGGACAACATCTTGGATGTGAACCAGCCGCTCTTAAAGCAATCGAAGAAGTAGAATCTGGAGGTCGAGGAGGATTCCTATCCGGCAAACCTCAAATTCTCTTTGAAGGTCACCAATTTTACAAGAAACTGAAGGAATCTAAGTCAGAAGCCTTCGCAAAACAGGTAGCTTCTCGTTTCCCTAATATATGCTACCCAAAATGGGATAAGACCAAGTATTTTGGTGGGAGTAGAGAGTGGGAAAGACTAACATTAGCTCGTTCAGTAGACCCCATTATCGCCGATATGTGTGCTTCATGGGGAATTGGGCAGATTATGGGTTTTAATTTTGCTCTTTGTGATTGCTCTTCGGTAGCAGAATTTGTTCAAAGGATGAGCAAATCTAAAGAAGAACAGGTCAGATTGTGGATGAACTTCCTCAAGAACTCCCCTGCTTGCATAAACGCCCTTCGAAAAAAAGACTGGGCAGCTTTTGCTAAAGCCTATAATGGGCCAGGTTATAAGCAAAACAAGTATGACACTAAACTGGCTGTAGCTCATAAAAAGTACGTAAACCGAGGTTATAATAACTAATCATGAAGATACTTGGAGTATGTGCGGGAGGTGGAGCTTTACTTCTCCCGTTTAGAGATCAGGTAATTATTGCTAATGTTGAGCCAAGAGTGGTATTCCACTATCCTGGGAACCCCACCTGGAAGTTCAATTTTGGTGACGTGCCTTTTCTCAGAGAGGGATTAGACCCAAGTTGGGAACCAGATGTCATTGTAGGGAGTCCAGACTGTGGCGCTAGTAGTATAATGCGTCTCTCTAAGACTAAAGAATTGGGAAACCCAAAAGATAACAAGAGTATTAACTTAGTCCTTTCTAGCATTAATCTTTATAAACCCAAAGTTTTCCTGATAGAGAACCTTCCGAGATTGGTATCCATCCTTAATAAGGATTTTTGGGATAAGAATTTCCCGGATTATGTTCTCACTATACACACGGTATCAGTGATGGATTTTGGAAATTCCCAAAAGTCAAGATGTCGTTCTATCATTGTAGGAGTACGTAAAGACCAATCTGAAAGCCTGAGGAGAGCTTTCAGGAGAGTATTCAAGGTTGCTCAAGTAAAGAAGGTATACGAACTCCTACACCCTTACAATGAGGCAGAGAATTATAATATCCCTAAGAAGAAAAAGGTAGCCATGTACGACTATCGAGAACTTCCTAAGAAGGATAATCTCACTATCAGACAGATCTGTAAACTCTGGAGAGGAGACTTCCAAAATGAATACAAATGGCCTATCAAGACAGCTAAGATGAAATCCCTTCCCGGAGTGTATAGGCTTAAGGGAGACCAATACCCTTTAACCGTTCGTCCTTCTGACCGTCAATTTAGGCCAGATGGGTGGCCATTAGGTATAGAGGATATAAAAGCCATTATGGGATTCCCTGCTGACTTCAAACTGTTCATCGATCGTAATAACTATCTCGCTACACTTAACAAAGCTAGATATACTCTTGCTAAGGGTTCAGTATGCGAAGTTGGTCTCTGGTTCAAAGATTGTCTAAGAGGTCATCTTTTAAAGCTAAAATAACAATGTCGAACTATGCCTTACAAGTTTTTACTAGGAAAGACTGTTATTAAGCTTTAGCTTATATTGTTAAGTATACCTATATACTACAAATTAGTAATTACAAGGTGGCTATGCTAAATTAAGAATTACCTCCTTCGGAGGTAATAGATTGGTAATATACCTCGTTACACTCGGTAATTACCAATCTAAGAGTAATATTCTTTCTTTTAGAGACTTAGTCTTAGTCTAAACGCATGGGCGCGTATATACACGAAACGATGAAACATAAAATCAAGGATATCCTCCTAGTCCTTTTGGTGATAGTAATTACCGGGGTGACTATAAAGACATGTAAACTTCAAAATGACAATCGGTTGTTATCGGAAGAGCTTGATACTTCAGAAAATCAACTTGCCTTCCTAAGGGATCATCCTTTTACCAAAACGGATACTCTCTATCAGGACTCGGCAAAATTAAGGAAACCACAACCCTTACCTTCAGAAGTTAAACCCTTCCGGGTTATTCACCCCACAGAGAGTAAGTCCCTAACGGAGAGTTCGGATATTCGTATTGCAGAGGCAGACTCCTTCTCCGGCATCTCCACTAGGGACTCTCTTATAGGGGTTGACCTTAACAAAAACCAGTTTACATTCACCTTCAAGAACTCTAGTCTGGGTATACACTCAGCAGACTTCAAAATAAAACCCGATGAATATCATTACGTATGGGTTGATGGGAAATTAACCGCTAAACGTTTACCTTTGGTAAAACGGATAAAACTAGCCCCCTATACCTCATTCTCTTATCGGCCTATACATAATCTTTGGGATTTGGAAGTCGGAATATCTTTCAAGACTAAATCCCTCAATTATAACCTCGGATTAAGTGGCTTTTATTATCCTCGGTGGCAATCAAAACCCGGGATGGATGCCACAATCCGAATAACTTATAACTTTTAAACCCAGTATGGCAATAACAACTCAACCCACCTTTATTTCACGGGAAGAGTTACAAACATTAGCTAAAGTCACAAACGATGTATTCTTATTTAGTACATTCTGTTATGTGATTCATCCCACCAGAGGTAAAGTCCAATTCGCACTATACCCTTTTCAAAAGGCAGTTTTATACCAGTTTGTTAAGGAACGTTTCAACATCGTATTGAAGTTCCGACAGGCTGGTATCACTGAGTTAATATCTATGTACTGCCTATGGCTATGTATGTACCATCCCAATAAGAAGGTAAACATCATCTCCATCAAGGACACTACTGCTAAAAAGGTACTAAAGAAGATTAAGTTCATGTACAAGAATCTTCCTTGGTATCTACAAACTCCCATTATAAACGGTAGGGTTTCTGAACTTGGTTCAACTTCCTTAATGGAGTTCTCCAATGGCTCATTCATTGAGTCAGTCCCTACTTCTCCAGAAGCGGGTCGTTCTGAGTCTCTTTCTCTTTTGGTGATTGATGAGGCTGCTATGGTAAGATGGGCTAGTGAGGTTTGGGCAGCTGCTCTTCCTACTCTATCTACTGGTGGCTCTGCTATCATTAATTCCACACCCAAAGGAATTGGTAATTTCTACCATTCCCAATGGGTTGACTCTATTTCTGGAGGTAATGGTTTCAATCCTATTCGTCTCTACTGGGAGATGCACCCTGAACGAGACGAAAATTGGTATCACACCATGTCTAAAGCTCTTGGCCCAAGAAGGACTGCCCAAGAGATAGATGGTGACTTCCTTTCTTCGGGTAACACCGTATTCGACCTTGCAGATATTAAGGCTATTGAGGACTGTCTATCAGATTATCCGGTCATTAAAACTCGATTCAATGGTCAGTATAGGCAATTTCTAGAGCCAGAACCAGATAAACAATATTATATTGGTGCTGACGTTGCAACTGGTCGTTCTAATGACTACTCTTCCTTCACTGTCATGGACAGGTATGGGGAAGAACAAGTTGTGTATAAGGGCCGTATTTCAGTGGATAAATATGCTAGGCTCTTAGGTGATACTGGAGAATTATTCAATTATGCCTTATTAGCCCCCGAATCTAATGATGTGGGATTGGCCGTAACCTCTATGTTACAGGCTGAAGGCTATCCAAACTTATATTATTATCAAAAACTTATAAAACAGAAGGGTAAGAGTCGCCCAGAAGTCGACAAAGCTCCTGGATGGTTAACTACCAATAAGAATAGACCTGTTATAATTGAAGCTCTAGAAAAGGATATAAGAGAGGGAAATGTCATAATTAAAGACCCCTTCTTTGTTAACGAAGCTTATACCTTCATCTATGATGGCTTAAATAGACCAGTAGCAATGGGTAAACATAAGGCCAACACCAATGCCGATGACCCAGATGCTGAAGTTTATGCCGATGATGATATTTTTGGAAAGGCTATAACAAACCATATACGAAAAGGTAAAGAACAAATTATAATACTCCCCAAATGAACTTTTTATCACTCTTTAGGACTAAAAAACCTGATAGTCCTCCTAAACCAGAGGGCAAAGAAGGGCCGATTCTTCCAGGAAGAGTCTCGGTTCCAGATGATAATTTGGGAAATGGGATAATCACGTATCTGGAAGGTGTGACCAAGTTCGTTACACCTTCTTATCGTAGAGAAATTATCCCTCTTATCCGTGATTTGTATAAGGTTAATCCGGACATGGGCATAGCTGTCCAAGATATGTTCAAGCTAACCAATACAGGTCATTCGGTAACTTTCCCAAATAACACAGATAATGAGGCCGAACAGATGAGAAATCATCTGGACCGGGTTTCCTCTAAGTGGTCAAGATATTCTGCAGGTATAGACGGTTTAGTAAACCGAATGATAGTTCAAGCCTTAGTGGGCGGTGCTATATCGGTTGAAGCTGTACCGAATGAAAATCTTAACGGGTTATCTACTATCTTATTCCTCAAGCCTGAAAGAATAATCTTTAAGCGAGAGAATAATGGTGTATACTCTCCATACCAGATTAATTCTTTTATGTCAGGTAAGGAGAAGCAATATATAGAGTTGAATCCCGAAACTTATTTCTACTGTTCCACCTTTAATGACACTGATGAGCCATACGGTATTCCTCCATTTATGCCTGCTCTAGACTCTATAAAGACTCAGTCTGATATGAGGTCTAATATGAAACAGATTATGGAGATAGCCGGTTTGGTTGGCTTCTTAGAAGCTCTGGTAGAAAAACCCATTCAAAGAGGTAATGAGAGTATAGATGCCTACATGTACCGTCTCCAAAGATACCTTCGAGATATGAAGAAGGCTGTAAAAGAGGGTATGAAAGATGGAGTAGTAGTGGGCTTCAAAGATGACCATGAGTTTAAACTAAACTCTACTACTAAAGAACTGGGGAACCTTAATACTCCCTGGAACATTAACCAACAGTCTGTGGCTAATGGTCTGGGCATTAACGGTTCCATCATTGGCGTTAATCAGGCTGCTGGAGAAGGAGCTGCTGGTACGGCTCTTTCTAAAATGATCTCTCAGCTTAAGAACCTTCAGCTTATGGTATCCTATGTTCTTCAAAGGGTATACCTTTTAGAACTTAGGTTGGCCGGGTTCCATTGTAAAGGCCTTGTTATTTCTTGGGGCCCATCAACAGTTACTGATGATGTCAAGATTCAGCAGGCTCTTCAGTATAAGATACAAAATCTTAATGCTCTTTATCGAGATGGCATCATCTCTCAATCTCAATACGCTTGGGCTATGGGTTACCTATCAGCTGATCAATCAGAGCCTAGAGTATCAGCCGAAGATCAGCATGGTTCAAACAAATCAGCTGCTGGAGATAAGACCGGTATAGATAAAGATAAACGACAGGCTGACAAATCTAAATCAGACAGAAAAGGCAGGGATAAATCTAACCCTAACCCTCGCAGAAAAGATAATGACTCAAAACCTAGATAATTATGTCCCCTGGAATTATTCACAAACAAAAAACTTACATCGACTCTTTAACTATCGATGGAGGTCATAGCATCTTAACTTCTCATGTACCTGAGAAGATTGGTGCTAGAAAATTCGTAGAGAATTACTACAAGTGGAATAAGCCAACTCCGGAAGCAATTACTCAGTTCGGTTTGTTTGGTAGTGACCTTAACTATCATACTTACTATCCCGATGTAACTGCAGAAGAGCTTCATCCTAAAGATGATGAGTTTATCTACCCATTATTCCGTCTACTCTCTGCTACTATCGTTTCTAAGAACTGGAACCCTACTGACTTTGGTCATATTCCGGGAGTTCTTAAAAACTCTATGAACTTACTCTTAGGTCAAACCGTTAATTGTGACCATTCTACCGATATAGGTAATGCTATTGGTGCTGTATCTGAGGTTATTTGGCAAGAAGGTTATAAAGACGGTAAAATAAACATACCGGCTGGTATTAATGGAGTGCTTAAGATTGACGGTAAGGCAAACCCCCGAATCGTCCGAGGAATTCTTATGGAACCCCCTTCAATTCACTCCAATTCTGTAACAGTCCAGTTCTCTTGGGAACAATCTCACCCAGGTATGAGTATAAATGACTTCCTTGATAAATTGGGAACTTATGATTCAAAAGGCCAGTTGGTTCGAAGGATAGTTACAAATATCATTAGGTATCATGAAACTTCACTAGTATCTCATGGAGCTGACCCTTATGCTCAGAAGATTACTGAGGGGGGTAAACTTAATAACCCTATCTTTGCAGACCGTACTTGGAACTCCTATGCAGAGTATACCAATTCAAAGAATAAAATTTATACTTTCGAGGACTATAAAGAACCAAATACCGACGATACTCCGACGGATAATAATAAGGGTAAAACCCAATTTCAAGAGGAGTCCCCGAAAAATAACAATAACTCAAACATAACCCAAATGAACCAAGAACTCAAAGAATTTTTAGAGTCTCTCTTCGGCACCGGTTGTCTCACTCTTGCCGAAGGCCAGGAACAGACTCAGGAAAATGCCTTGGCAGCTATTAAGGCTATGGTAGCTGATCAGTCAAATCATCAGGCTGAACTAGCTACTCTTAATGAGACCGTGACTAACCTCACAACTGAACGTGATTCACTTCAGGAACAGGTCACTAATCTCAATGCTAAGGTAGCTTCATTAGAGCCAAAGGCTATTATTGGTACTCAGTACCTTACTTCACTTCGTGAAAACTGCGTGGCCACTTATCGTAAACTTCACGGTGACAAAGCTGATGATACCATCATCAACATGCTTAATGCTGAGACTACAGGTGTTCAAACCCTAGAATCTCTGCAGAAGGACTACACTACTCGTCTTGAGGAGAAATTCCCTCTTAAGTGTGCTAAATGTGGTTCTCACGATGTAAGCCGTGCTTCTTCTATCGATGAAGAAACTAAGTCAAAAGAGGACACTACTTCTAACTCAGAGGGTACTGTTCGAAATACCCTGGACTCTATCTACCATACAAAACTTAAAAAATAATCCAAATATGGCAACTAATTACAACAACCCACAGACTCTTACCTTGATGGAGGAGAAAACTCCTCGCACTAAGGTATATAAAAGTGAAAGCCACAAACTCAATCAGGCCTTCCCGGTAAAGAAGAACGCCGTCATCACTCAAGGTATGCCAGTTAAACTGGAGACCGATGGTACAATTTCTCCATATACTGGAGAAGGTATCTATCTCGGCATTGCCCATACTGACAGTATCAAACCGGCTTATGCTCCTCAGCGTAACTTTCCTATCGAGGTTACGGTAATGGTAGAAGGTTTTGCTATCGTACATGGTGCAGTAAAAGCTGAAATTGAGAGCTGCGGTTATGTTAAACCTACCGCAGAAGTGGTTACCGCTGGAGGCTTCGTAGTATATGAAGCTTCATCTACTGAAACTAAATTTATCGCTATTACTCCGGCTACTCAGGGAGAAGTAATGCAAGTTCTCGTTCGATAAATAAAATATAACGCATATATGACAACGGAAAAAACTAAACAGGAACTTCTTAGTTCACTGAGAGAGACCGTCCTCGAAATGGATGCTCTCCGTAAAGGATCAGACAATCGTCTCCCGGTGGATGTTACACTTGGAGAAGTAGTAACCGACCGATACAACCTTTCTCAGGCAGATTTCTTCGAGAAACTGGGTATCAATACCCACGTTACTACGATGGAAAATCTGTTCACTATGCCAGATCAGCAGATTCGCTGGATTGTTCCGGAAATCATCCGAGAGGCAATCACCACTGGAATGCGTCAGGCACCGTTCTACCCTCAGATTATCGCTTCGGACCAGCCTATCAATGGTCTCCGAGCAACTATGCCTATCATCAACATGTCGGATGCTACTCCGTCGAAGGTTAACGAAGCCGAGACTTTCCCACTCGGTACCGTAAGCTTCGGTCAGAAACAGGTATCTCTTTTCAAAATCGGTAAAGGCTTCAAGCTTACAGATGAAGTAAAGAATTTCGTTTCATTGGATGTACTCAGCATCTATCTTCGCGACTTTGGCGTTCAGCTCGGTTATGCGATGGATACTCTGGCTATGGATGTTCTCCTGAATGGTAACATGATAGATGGTTCAGAGTCTGCTCCGGTAATCGGTGTATATAACACCACAAAAGGCATCACTTATAAAGACCTTCTCCATATCTGGGTACGTGGATCTCGTATGGGCCGCAACTTCACAGATATGATCGGTGGCGAAGACCAGGCAATCGAGATGCTCAATCTCCCTGAGTTCAAGGATCGTGCATCGGGTACTACTGCCGCAACTCTCGATGTTAAGTCTCCTATCCCAAATAAAGCTAACTTTTACATCCATCCGGGCACTCCTGAAAATCAACTTTTGCTCGTTGATCGTTCTGCCGCTCTCATCAAGCTTACTGCTCGCCAGTTGATGCTCGAGTCTGAACGAATCGTTTCGAACCAGACCGAGGCTGTATATGCAAGTCTTACTACTGGCTTCAGCAAAATGTACCAGGATGCTTCACTTCTGCTTGCTTCTAACAAGGAGTTCAGCAGCAACGGTTTCCCTGAATTTATGACGGTTGACCCATATCTCCAGGTTAATCTGGGATAAGCCGCTGATTTTCTTTCTGCCAAGAGGAAGTACTTGCCCATAAAGGGGTACTTCCTCTATTTTAACTTAAACCCATAATTATAAAACAACAGATATGGCAAAAACATTTAAAGTTCAACTAGGACCAAAGGCTTATTCATTTAATGATCAGTCTACCGGTCTTTCTATTTCAAGAGGAGAAGTTAAAGAACTTACACTCCGCCAGTTCAATACCCATCGAGTTCGTACTGCCCTGAACCAGGGCCACCTATCTTTGGTACAGGAGCCATCCGAAGCTGCTAAATACTCCGAAGAAGCCATCAAAAAATTACTCAACAAGCTCAAAGCACAGCATGCCAAGGGCATGGAGGTTTCTAAGGTAGTTAAAGCTTATTCTCTCGAAGAGGTTCAGCTTATGGCAAAAGAAGCCGGATTTGAAGTTGACCCAAATGACACCGCTGAAGTCCTCATCAAGTCTATGTTCGACGATTTTGAGGAATCTGGCAAGTAAAAAACCTTTTTCAAAAACTTTCAAATATGGCACCAGTAGAATTTGGCTTTGTGCCGATTATCTCTGGTCTTACAGTAAAATTCAGATTCACCGGTAAAGTCCCATCTACAATGCCCGTAGATTGGGACTTTGGTGATTCTACAGAGGAATATAACAGAAGACAAGTTACTCATACCTATAATGAATCTGGCTTTTATGATGTAACCGTTTCTTATACGGATAGTAAAAATAGCCAAACATACTCATACTCTCAAACCATCGTAGTTAACCTTGATGCTGAGACTTCTCTAACCGGAAGTATCTATGATCTCATTGATTACTACTTACCTAAGGAGATTGTAACTTCGATGACTCTACAAGAGAAACAGCTGTACATAAATAAATGGCAATTGTATATCCATCCTCTAGTAGATCATTTTATTCCTAAGGAAGAATATAATAATGAATTATACTATGAAGGACTAGAGAACCAGCTGATAATGGAATTGGCTGTATGGGACTTCCTTAATACTAAGCTTTATAATCTGCTTGCAAGAGTAGGGCAATATTTATCCAATGTAACGGGTATCACCGAAGAGGATGATGATGCCGTCGGAAATTCTAGAGGAGACCGAATCAAGTCTATCACTACTGGCCCTACAGAGGTACAGTATTATGATACGTTTTCTGAATCCATCTCTAGCTTGTACTCTACTTATTATAAAGCTCTTCAACCTGGTGGTCTAATTGATTCAATTAAAAAGAACCTGTGTACGTTAGCTGAACGTTTGAACATATTCTTACCGTTCTGTCAACATCATAGAACCGTGGTTATTCCTAAAGTTGTTAACCATAGAGACCCAGGTTTATTAGGTGGACCCAACCCAACTTACCCCATTAATGGTGGAGAAAGCAATATCCCCCAATAATTCTTATGTCAACCAAAGAACCTGCTTCTCTTGTACCAAACAAGTCCTGGGATAAGTACAAGAAAGTTATCACCACCTTTATAGACCAAGATGCAGGTCGACAAACCATAATATGGGCAAAGAATGTAGACCAACTCTTGACTCATGGTGAAGATTATATACCCAAGTATTATCCGATAGAGATTGAAGCTCTTTGCTACTATAACGCTTTCCGTAACTGGCCAATTGATAAAGCTACAATTGCAGGTGAACTTGATGAAGAGACCCTCTCCATCTTAATTAGCACCGAGTATGTTCGCAAGATTGGTTACCTTAACAAGAACGGTTACTGGGATTTCAATTGGTCAATGGATCGGTTTGTTATTAATGGCATAGTCTATAAACCCTCTGGAGATACTCAGGTAGCTCAGGCAAAAGACCAGGCTTTAGTATTTATGGTGATTCTGAAAAGAGACCGTGATACGGAGCTTAATTTTATATAAACCTCTTAACACCTTAACACAATTATATATGGCTAACTCATTTCAACTTAGGTTTGTCAAGATCCAGACGCCAGAGCAAATTGATGCTTATGACAGTCAGTTGATAATCTTAAATGGGACTTCCGGAGTACATCTGGACATGGCGGGTTCAGGTAATTCGGTTACCATACTCCGGAGTATGACGGGGCAGAATTTTGTATCTAGCCAGCAGGATTATTTTGCTAGTACTTGGGATGGTTTTATCCAACAACCTGCTATTGGCCAAGTAGTCAAGATAAGAGTTAATAAGCTCCCACTCTTTGGCTTCATAATAGGCGATGTGGAGGATGCTGGTGATAGTAATCCCGAAAACCTGGACGACCCTATGAATGCTTTCGCTGGTAGGGGGGAAGAATACTTTAGGGGGTCAGATGCCGGATATTTCTTAGGTAAAAACTCATAAATCCTTTTACTATGTATGTAAGTAAACATTTTACCTGTCCGGAGATTGACGAGCGGCTCCAGAACATAGGCACTGCCGAGGATGTGGCGGCGGCTGACGGAACACTTTACGCTCGTATTAGCAAGAATGCTGACGACGTTGATGAATTGAGAGATGCAGTAGGTCACATAGATTCCGCTCAGACAGCGACCGACAAGACGGTGGCGCAACACACGAAGGACATCAGGGCGCTGGTGAAAGCTATTAGCGTGAAGAGCGTGACATGGACCGAGATTAAGCAACTGCGAGACGCCGGGCATTTGGACGATGGGACGCTGTATCGCATAACGGACTATGAGACAACGGTAGCAAACGACCCTGAGGCACGGAGTGCCGGCCACCCGTTTGATTTGGTGGTAATGGCACTTGACGCAGGGACCTTGTCGGAGCGTGCCTGGGCGATGCGCAGCGCTCGGGACACAGCGGGCTACTTTGCCGGCGCGAAGCTGGAGTCGTGGCAGGTGTGGTATTGTCTGGACAACGACACCACACGCTTCCAATGGGCTGATACGGCGACAGGTAAGGGCGTAATATATAGACTTATCGACGAGTGGGGAAACGACTGTCCCTACGACTTCAAAAACGTGCAGTTTAAGCGCTGTTTAACAAGCGGCGATTTTGTGGATAATGTTGTGGACGATGCAGAATGGCCGAACACATATTATATTCTGAGCCCAAGCATGAACGGCCAGGCTGATATGACGGCAGATGAAACAGACTATAAATGGCTGTACACTTTTACATATCTGGAGCAGATGCAGGATGTAAGGGATGCCAGCCTTATTAACGAAGTAAATGCGGTCTTTAAATCCGCCTATTATAATAAGGCTTGCAACTGCAATGAAATGCAGGCGTATTACATAGGCGAATTTATAGATGATACAACGTTTGCGACGCAAGCGCTGAACAATATCGTATTAAGTTCGTATGACGAAGAAAATGGGGCTGCTGTAAATATGTACGGCAACAAATGGGGCGCCGGGTGCTTTAATATGACGTTTCATGAGCACTGCTATGGGAATAGCTTCGGAGTGAATTGCTATTATCTCATAGGCTTTAAACTCTATTACAACACGTTCGGGAACGACTGCAACAGCAACACGTTCGGGAACAGTTGCAATTATAACACGTTCGGGAACTACTTGCAATATTTAACGGCCGGTGAGGGCGTTAAATATCTGAATGTGACTGGCGGAATCGACATTGAACACTTTGTGCAGAACGCTCATATATTGAACGGTACGAGCGGCAAGGACCGCAAAAACCTGCTGACGGTGGGGCTTCCTGAAATGTCGACAGTGTGCCGATATGTCGGGCAAAATACGGCCGGTGTACTAAAAATTTGGGTGCCGGCAGACCTGGTGTAAAACAGAGGTGTTTGCGCAATGTTGCAGTAATAAAACAATAAAGCGCAAACACCCTGAACAGTTCCGGGGCGAGAGCGCTAGTGAACCGCAAGGCAATAACTAATGACCTTAAAAAAGGGCGAAAACGCAAAAATAAAAGTGATGAATAAGAAAATTTTAGTAGGCAGCCGGGCATTTTTCGACGGCTGCGAGGGCTTCAGAAGCAAAGACCGCGACTATCTGGAGTTAGTGGAGAACCCAACAGGCTTCAAATGGCGACGTGAGCAGTCGCTTCGTGGTGTATGCACATTCAGCTATAAGCTGGAACCGGTGGCCGACATGGTGCGGCGCACGCTGGAGAGCGGCGACGCGCTGCTCGTTGGCAAATTCCTTGTGTCCGAGGTCGCCGAGACTATCGGCGCAACTGTGGCCGACATTATGCCCCTTGAGGCACTGTTGCCGAAGCTGGACAAAAAGCACGAATATGTAGCGGCCATTTTCAACGCCGTTAAGCAGAACGGCTCTTTTGAGCTTACCGATGAGCAACGTGCTGCGGCCTATGAGATTTATAAACAAGCCAGAGAAAAAGCAAAAGACTGAGAATTATGCTGAATGTGTAGGAACTACAAATGTGCGGATTTTCGGCAGCGACGGCAAGATATATCAAAGACATGATAATTGGGACCTCACGTTCGGAGATTGCCTCGCTTTGGAAGAGATTAGGATTGCTGAGCTCCATTCATCAATACAATTATCTTGGTCGCCTAACCTCAGCAAGGAATCAGTGCTTTACATGATAACTAATGCCAACCCACCGAGTGGAGCGGCAGCAGGCAGCATAGCAATCACACTTCACCCCACAGCCTATGCCCGTCTGAAAGACGATGTGGACATAGTGGCTGCGTTGGAGGCAAAGAACGGAGTAATAACATTAGTATCAGCATAAAAATAGCATAAATTATGATAACAAAACAAAACAACGAGATATTCAGCACCGAAGGAAAGTACGTGCATATCATAGGTACAGACAATTATTTCAAACGTGGGCTTGCTATCGGTCTGTCGGTAGAACAGTACTAAAATTTATAAACCCCTTCTAAACTCAAACCAATATGTTAAATCCTATTAAGCAAGAAGTTCCTGCTACCCCCGAACAGGATTTCACTCCTCAGAGCAGTGTATGGGTAAACGGGAAGTTCACGATATCCAGAGGTACAAACTATGACACCTACTTCCTGTTCCATGAGACTCAAGAATTATCTGATTTTGTAATCAATGCCGAGGGAGAAGAGATAACAACTACCCGTCAGGCAGTATTTGCATTGCCCGTAGTAGTCAAAAGACCGGCCACTTATGAAAAGGTAGTTAATGCAGCTGAACGAGCCGCTTACCATCTCACTTCTGATGCCGAGGCAATTTCTTTCACTGCTTCTCTTGCTCGTCGTTACCGTCTCAATAGCCAAGATGATGAAGCTCTCGAACATGACCGTTTCATGAATGAGGTTCTCGAGCAAGTAAGACCTCTTTTCAAGTAAACTATGCAAAAGCTTAGCTTTCCCGCTAATATCCAAATCTACGTTAATCCCCGGGACCAACGGAAAGCCATGGAGTTTTTCCGTAGGTGCCCAGAGATTATGCGTAAAGCCTATGAAAAAGGGGCTCGGCGATTTGCTACTATCCTACTCCAGATAGTTAAAAGGGCTTTAGCAACCGGAGAACCACCTCCAGGGTCAGGAGTATCTTGGCCACCATTAAGTGAGAAAACTAAAAAGGCTTATAAATCCTGGGGATACGAGAATGCTCACCCGTGGTATTTGATTGGTCAGATGTACCGACGAGTAGGGATATTTGCTACTCGAAGCCAGAATAAGGAACTGAGAGTAGGATTTCCTCAGGGAGTTAAAGCAACTCACCCCAATAAAAAGTCCCGAAGCAATTTAAATCAACGTCCCACGATAACCCATTTAGCCAGGATGTTAGAAGAGGGGACTGATGGTATTCCTCAACGGCCTTTATTTGCCCCGGCTTTTAAGGCGGCTGGCGGTGAAGCTAGATTGAATCACTTCATAGTTGAAGAACTTAAAAAAGAATTTCGAAAATATACCTGATTATGGCTTCAAATTTTATTGTAGAACCCAACGCATTCTTCAGTCAAGCTAATGTTCCTAGAACTATTACTATTAAACCGATTGGAGTTAATACTGGAGATACTATTAAAAAACAATTAAGAATCTCTGCTCCTGGCTACGAGGATAAAATAGTTTACCTTACTCATCAGGGGCAAATAAATAGCACTCCTTAAGATATGGTTAATTCCGAGGAAATAATCGAGAGGACCTTTTACATATGTCTTCTCCATAAATTGCTTAAGGCAAACTTGACTATCAACCCTGATAATTACTTACCACTCTCCCCCGAGAATGATAAAAGGTTTCAGGCTGATAAGGCTAGTTTGCCTAAGTTTGTGTATCTATTTGGTGTAGGTAATAATCAGGTTAGAGGAGCCAAAATAACTCCCCGGATTACCCTTGAATTAAATGGCTATTTCCCGGGAGATATTGGTATACCCGGAGTTGATTACAATGGTAATACCAGTGAGGACCCCTATCAAGTAGTCGAGTACCCTTGGGAAACTAAGGATATCACTTTAGACATACACTTGGTGGCCAATAACCAATCCGATTTAAGGTTACTCCATAATATCCTATTCAATGCTTTACCCGTAAGAGGGTTTGTGGTACCTTATTTGGATAATGATTTTGAGGCTTGGCAAAAAAAGAAACTCAACCGAGATGGAAACCTGTTTATAGAATTAACCAATTATTATGACCACCCAGACCTTGAACACGGTTTACTTGAGAAGGTATATACCTATCTAGTAAAAGATGGCATACTTGAACAGGTAACACATCCCGATGATCCCAACTACACTCTTGTACCGATTAAAGATATATCGGTTCTTATGGGCCTAGAGGAAACTTCTGAAAGCAACCCTGTAAACCTTCAGGTTCCGGATTAAAGCGATACTCGAAGCCTTATTTTATATAAAACGATAACTCACAAATAAATATAATAACAATGTCTAACGCACCCAAAGTAAGCTTCTCCATAGAGAACAACAATGTTCAGGAGAGTACTCCCTCATTGGGAGTTTCCTTTGTGTTTGCTAGAACTACTAAAGGGCCTAAACTGGACCCCTCGGAAATTATCTCTACTCCTACTCATTTTCAGAGAGTTTTTGGAGAAGAAGTAATCCCGGGTAGTACGGTATCTCCCATAGAGAAAGCCCTTAAAGGTGGTTCAAAGCTGCGTATATGCCGTGTGCTGGGTCCCGGCTCTACGCAAGGCACCGTTCCCGGCACTATTACCTTTGCCATTGACGGTAAGTCAGTAGCAATCGGGTTTAAGACTCAAGGTTATGGTGATCCGATAGATGGCCAAGACACATTCAAAGTAAAGCTAGTTACCCAGGCGTATGCAACTTACCTACAGGTTATATCTACTGCTACTGGTACTGTATTGGAAAACCTTTACCTGTTCAAGTACAATGAACAGGATGGCCTTCCTCAGGTAGATGCTACGGGTATCACTAAGTTCAACGCCTTATCCCAGTATCTGACCCTTTTCGTCTCAGCTGATAACTCCGGTCAGAACGTCAATACTCCTTCCAAGCTTAAGTCTTGGCTTGACCAGGCTACTACTGCAATCACCATTACTCCTTCAGTAACTAATGTTTCAGAAGTGACATACCATGGCACTGCTGGAGGTAATGATGAGGCTAATTGGGTTGAAAAAGCCGATGGATATCTCCCCACCATTGAATTTAGTGCAACAACAACGGCTGACAACCAAATGGTGTTCAAAATCAAATTAAGCGAAGTTGGAGCTGCAACGCCAGAACTCTGGTGTGACCAATTACCAGCGGACCCAAAATTTGTAGGGATGACAAAGGTGGAAGGAACGACAAATGAATTTACGGCGACGCTTTTTGATAAAAATGTAAAAGCAAGAGGCGACCAAATTAATTTCCGTTTCCGTTTTCCAATGCCGACGACAGGCGTAGGGCTGACAAAGGATATCTTTATGAAGGTCGGTGATTCAAATGAGGAACCTACGCTTCCGATAGTATGGCTTGCTTCTACTGGTAACCCTGGTTCAGAGCCAACTCTTAAGGAATGGAAGGATGCCATCGATGTCGTTCGGGATTACACCGATTGTTACAATGTAGCTTTCTCTGGTATCAACCATCACCTTCCACCTTCTGAAGTAATCCAACTTCATAAAGAGGTAGTTACCCTCTTTAACCAATTAGAGGAGTACCGATACTTTGTCGAACTTCCTTGGTGGACAGCTGATAACAATAACTATAAAGCTCCTACAGACCCAACTAATGCTTCTGCTATGGTAGAACTTTCTAAGCAGTGGATAGGTACTATGGGCAATTCTAAGTGGGTGGGTCTTTTCGGTGGAGGCCTTCAGTTCTACGATTCAGAAGGAGAACTTCAGAATGCCGATTGTATTGGCACTGTTTTGGGTTTGGCAGACACCGTAGCTACTACTCGGGGCTATTGGGAATCTTTTGCAGGTCTCCAAAAGGGCATTGCTTATGATGCTATAGGCCCGGTTATCCCCAACTACGGTTCTCCTTCTCGATATGACCAGCTCAATGAACTGGCCCAGAATTACATCAATGTATTCTGCCTCAAGGATACCCCCGCTGCTGGTAAACAGACCACTCTGTGGAACTGTTACTCTACTCAGTTCAAACAGGATTCTTTCCGATTCCTGTCTATCACTGGTCTAATCCTGTATATCAAAAAGACTCTCCGACCTATTTTAGAGAAATACATCGAAGAGCCTAATATTTGGTTTACTTGGAAAACTATGTACTGTGAGGTTAAACCCGTTCTGGATGCTATAGTAGATGCTAATGGCATGTCAGATTATACATGGTTAGGTGACCAGAATGCTCAGAGCTATGACCAGCTCCATGTGAATAACGAGGCTGAAGTTCGACAGGGCAAATATAAGGCTAAGTTGAAGATCAAGGACATTGTTCCTATGGTTGACATCACCTTGGGCATCTCCATCGATGCAGCTTCAAAATCTGTATCAATAACCGAAGAATAAATTATTATGGGCGCTAAAGTAAAAAATCCCCGAAAAAAGTTTCTATTTCGGATTACCTTTGTTAAGCATCCCATGAATGCTTATCTCTGTCAGAAGGTAACTTTACCAGACATAGAGATCGAGCAGGTAGCTCATGGTGATATCAACAGAGATGTTAAAACTGCCGGCCGAGTATCTATTGGTAACCTTACCATAGAGAAACTCATGACTACTGGTGGACCAGATAACTGGTTACATGACTGGCTTTATGCCTGTCAGGACCATGTCAATGGTGGGGGCCTCACCTCTGAACAGTACTGGGAAACCGTGCTGGTAGAGGAACTGGCTGAGGATGGTGTAACTGCCATTAACTCCCATTTGGGTACTGAGGTATGGCCTACCAAGGTTAATGGCCTTGAATTAGACCGTATGTCTTCCGATAACACCATCGAGTCCATCGAATTTTCGGTAGGAACCTGGGACAAGTACTAATAACCTTCACACTGGGTTTAAGTGGAGAGAGCTGGATATCCTACATCTTGGGAGTCCAGCTTTCTTTGTTTTTACCCAGACTAGTCATTTCATTACCAATATTAAATTTAACTCTCCTAGTGGAAGGTATATTCCCTAAAGATAAAACACCAAGAAGAATACTTGCAGAAATGCTAGCATCTGCCGTAGGCTTCCCTTTGGGAGTCTTATCAACGCAACATATTAACATATTAAATAATTTTTAAACCCAGTTAAAAATGGATACACCAACTTTAAACACATTCACCTTTGTTGCTCCTTCTGGTACAGAATACACCATTCGAGAACAGAATGGCCAGGACGAGGAAATCATCAGTAATCAAGCCGAAGCTCGTCGAGGTATGAGCATCACCAATTACCTTCAGGGTATAATCCTATCTACTTCTCGTAAAGCTGGTAAGCTTACCCTCAAGGAGGTAATGGGTCTTCCGACTCTTGACCGTATGTGTATTATTCTTCAATCTCGTATCTTCTCCTTGGGAGAAGAGCTTGAATTTTCCCATCGGTGGCCTAAAGGAGAAGACACAGACCAATTCGATGAATTCGAGTATTCTCAGGATCTTCAAGAATACCTTCTCAGTGATTATGCAAATCCCGAGAACATCACCGAGGAGGAGCTTCAAGTAAAACCCAAAGCATTACCCGTATATGTTCAGGATCCTTTCGTACCCATTGAGCATACCCTTAAAAGTGGGAAGCATATACGTTTTCATGCTTCTAATGGTTATACCGAACTAGCAGTAATAAAACTTCGAGATACCGAGCAGACTCGAAACTCAGAGCTTATACTCCGTGAACTCGAACTTGAGGTAGATGGTAAGTGGGAAAGGGTGCTTAACTTTGCTTTGTTCTCCTCTAGAGATATGGGAGAATTGAGAAAGTTGGTAAACACCGTAGACCCAACTGCTGACCCAACTACGGTTATCTCTAATCCAGAAACTGGAGAAAAATTAACCCTATCTCTATTCGCTATCCCAACTTTTTTCTTCCTCGAGGAGGGTGTCTAAACGAAGAAGAATTCGTTTTTATCTGTAGAAGCAAGATAACTCTAACTTACTCAGAATACATTAGGTTGCCATATCGAAGCCGTAAAAAGTTTTTCGATATGGCGGCCTCGTATTATGAGGATATTGATAAATCATTAAAGAAGAAATAAAATGGCTTCACTAAGTAGCTCATTTGTTCAGGTGGGCGTAAATATGGTACTCCGAGACCAGTTTTCTCAGAATGCTGGTAGAGTGACTTCAGCCTTCCAAACCATGATGAATAACCTGCAAAGCACAGGTAGAGCTGTACAGGCTTCTTATGGTGAAGTCTTTGATTTAGCAGTTACCGGTGCCAATAAGGTACTTGATGCCTATAAGGCCTATGCCGGAGTAGGGAAAGACATCTTCCTCACAGGAAAAATGGCTAATGCTACCAATCAGCAATTAAAAGAACTCCGAGACCTTGCAGAGAGCACTAACTTGGAAGTACCTCTTACTACTGGAGACATTGCATCTGCTGAAAAGTTCTTAGCTATGGCTGGCAACTCAGTAGAAAAGATTAAGGATATGATCCCAGCTATTTCTAAGCTTTCCTCTATATTTGGTATGGAAGCTGGTGGAAAAGGAGGTGTAGCTGACTTGATAACTAATATCATGTCAACGTATCAACTCCCCTCTTCTCAAGTCGAACAAGTAGCTAATGATTTGTATGTAGCTACTACCAGTGCTAATATGGATCTAAGGGATTTAGCTAACTCTATTAAATATGCTGGTGCTGAAATGGCAACTATGGGTTATGGAGTTAAAGAAACTGCTGCTGCTATAGGCCTTTTGGGAGACATGGGTATTCAGGGTTCGATGGCTGGTACTGCTTTGGCTAATACTATGCGTTACCTTCGTCAATCCCTTTCCGGTCAAAAAGAGTCTGGAGCTAAGGCTCTAGCTCGTTTAGGGCTGTCTAAAGCAGACTTTGTAGATGCTAGAGGAGAACTGGTAGACTTATATCAGGTTTATAAAACTTTGGCAAAAGCTGTTCAGAACAAAAATATCTCAGGATTGGAGACTGCTGACCTCATAACAGCTATCACCGGAGTTCGTGGTTCTCGTAATATGTTGGCAGTAGTTCGACAACTAAACTCAGGACAAGATACCTATAGCAAGATTATGAACGCGTATGGTACCCGACAGAACTCACTTAATCAGGCTATGGCAGAGCGTCAGGAAATTCCCCAGGGTAAAATTGAAAGGCTCCATTCAGTTCTGGACGCCCTTCAACAGAGAATTGGAGAATTTGCTGCAGATTTTCTTAATCCTTTCTTAGACGCTATTAATTGGGTCTTGGTGCAGGCATTTAAACTTACTAATGTACCTGTAATCGGGTGGCTTATAAAAGGCGGCCTTTTCCTTACTCTGGTTTCTCCTCTAGTTGTAGGAGTAAGGATGATGAGGGCTTTAGTGGTCTCCTTGAGAGAAACCATACTTATGACTCAAATGACCCTTAACCGTATGGGGTTAAGTGCCAAAGCTATGGCTCAAAATATGGCCTACTCAAAGGCGATAATGGCTGAGGGAGCAGCTTTAGCTCCTGGTAAAAAATCCTCTTTAGCAAACGGTGCTTATATATATAAGAGTCGTACAACTGATAAAGTGGGTTTAAGCTATATAGATGCCACAGGTAAGAGACACCGAAGCACCAACCCTAACTTTATACAGAATTGGTTAGTAAGCCAAGGTCCCAGTAGAGGAGGTAATGGTGTTCAACAGGGCCAAACTAATACCTTTGGCAAATGGTTCCCTAAAGTTTCAGGTTTCTCGGGGGCTATGAAAGGTATGGGTAGAGGTCTACTAAGGTTAGGAGGAGCTATTGTAAGTTTATCCGGAGGCCCAATAGGTATTGGGCTTATGGCTGCAGCTACTCTTTTGCCCTCCCTTATTGATGTCATACGAGGCAACACGGCATCCCAAGAAGAAGAACGGAGGAGGAAAGAGGAGGAAGAACGTCAGAAGATGGAAGAACTCCGAAACAACCCACAATTATATCAAGCTCGCAGGGATAAAGCTTTAGCAGAGGCCCTTAAGAAAATTTACGGAGACAGCATAAATGCCGTGAACATAACCGTAGATGGGGCTCCGGTACAAACCCTGATGGGCGGCGATAACTATACTCTCGATCTATTTAATGAGTTCGGTATACCTAATCCAGGATTCTAAAACCCTTAGGTTATGGCAAATATTAAAAAACGACTATATCCCCAGCCCTTAGGTACTGGTACACAATTTAGACATGATCATCTTCTACCTCTTGGTTGGGGTGCTGGAGTTGATAAATATACCAGTACGGTTGGTAAAGCAATAGGCATAGCAACTAACTTTTATGGGAAAGCCATTGATAACCCAGTAGCTGAACGGGTTACTAATGGCATCCTTATGAAAGGGTGGCGAGCTTTATTAATGGCTAGGAGCATCAAAAGAAAAGCTTGGGATGGTATTAATAAAGCTAAATCAGAACCCAATAATGGTTCTGTCTATATAGCTAATTCTCTGGAGTCATCCCAAAAACTCCGAAAGGTGGACATCCAGGAGTGGAGCCCAAAATCTAGACCCGACACCTTTCAACCCAGAGTCCGGTTTGGACATAACATACCTTGGGTTATGGCTAATGGACAACAGATTGACAATGTGCTTGACCTTCTTGGTAAGAGTAAGGATTTAAATACCCTCATACAGCCAAACCAGGTTATCATTTATAACCTTTTTGGAGAGAAGGCAGATAAGATAGTGCTTCAAATCCGGCCTAATATGATAGAGATGAAGCCCGAGTCTTCTTGGGCTGATATTAAATCTATGGGACGTAACCTACCAATGTATCACTACCTTGGAGCAAGTCAAGAGCTTCATATTAACACCTCCTGGTTCTTATCCAAAAAACCTGGAGATCCGGGATTTAACCCTTATGAAGTCATCAACAATTGTCGAAAGCTGGAGTCTTGGACAATGGCTAATGGCTATTACAGCTCTCCCCCTATCCTTCAAATAGAATGGGGTCGTTCAGGTATGTTCGAGGACCAGTTCTGGATATTAGCCTCTGCTACCTATAATCTAAAAGATTTTCATGATCGAGCCTTAATTCTTAAAGATACTGCTTGGAGTAGGGACGAACAAGGTAATCCCCGTTACTCTCCCAATATACGGGAATTAATCAATTCGGGGTTAGTACCATACAGTGCTACTCAAGAATTGATTTTCAAAAGAGTATCTGACCATAATCTCCTTCATAATGAGATATGCCCTCCTCTTAAACCCTTAGAAACCCAATCAATATGAGCTCTCCCTATCATAATGCTATTCTTCTCCAATTTCCGGATGGAGATGAACTTTTACAGCCCACAGAGACTTCCTTTGTGGGCTATACTACTGTTCATACAGTAAAACCCGGACAAACTCTACAAAATATTTCCTATGCCTATTATGGTGACTCGGGTTATTGGGATAAAATTGCTTTAGCCAATAATATCCTTAACCCTTTTACCGAAGTGGTAGCAGGGATGAAATTACTCATACCTAATTTAACGTGATATGCCAGTACATTTCCCAGTATTAGTAGGAGGTACCGCACAGCCCTATCTAGCATTGTTTGACGTTGATGGTAAACCAATTCTGAATACCCTCACGGGAATTCCTCTAGGAGCATATATATCCTCCTTCTCCTATAAGACCGAAGTGGGTAATGAAAACCAAGCTACTATCCTTATAGACTCAGGTTCTTCCCTAATGGTTGATGGTACTGAGGTATCAGAAGGCCACCAAATATTTATACAGTTTGGTTATATCTATGCTGACGGAAGGACTCTATCAAGTAAGCCTATTGCCCTCAAAGTTAAGGATGTAGATTTACTATTTGATGACCGGGGGACCCATATAACCCTGAAGTGTATAGACGACTCTATGATATCCCGTTTCACTCCAATCTTCATACCCCTTCCAAAAGGCACAGAAAAAGAAGAGTTTACCCTTGAGCAATTCATGGATAACGGCTGCAATAACTTCATAGGTATAATTATCCGAAAATATAAATGATATGGCACAACAAAGATTTAGTACCTCTGGTAAGGTATCTCCCGAGAAGTTGATGTCTAGCCCAGTCTTCGAATCTATACAGAGTAGTAATTTACCTTTAGAGGCTCCTTCTGAAATTCTGTATGCTAATGCCTTTTCCGGAGAAGAACCCGTAGAAATGCCTGCAGACCTGAAAGAGATATTTAATGACCCAAATATAACCCTCACCGCCCCAAATTTTAGAGCTCAGTTGGAGCAACTGATAAACCAATATGACTCTGATGCTGGGCCTTGGTATATAGATGGTTCTGATGGTATTCTTCTGGTCCACAATAAGAAGGTTACAGACCAAACCGAAACTCTTTACAGATACCAAGATGAAACTGGAGAAGTGCTCAAGGTTCAAGTTACTACCAATTATGTGAGTGCTGGGGTTGGCCAAAGTATGGTATCTCTGGGAGCTACATCAAAGGGTTTATATGGTACTACTAATATTGCCCCTACTCTTGAGGATATTCTAGATAAATACGGTAGTGAGACTACAGATCCGAAAGCGGGCCTTAATTTAGTATTACAAAGACCTCCAGGCAAAGCTCGGTTTGCCACATCTACTACTACTCATGGGGGTATCCAGAAACCCCTAGTGCGTACTATGGATGCTACCAGTCAGAAGACCTTATATCACAATGAGATTAAGGCTAATGCCGATGCTGTAAGAGCTCATTCGAAGAATGAGCTATTCCTTCAAAAGGTTACAGATGCTATCCAGCAATTGGTACGCCAAAACTTCACCGGAGTACAGCAACCCTTATTCAAAGCTCAGTTATTGGATTATATAAAAACAGGTAAGGTAGGAAGCATTTTGGGTCTAATCTTGAATAAGGAAATACCCTTAGCAGATAAAACCATAGCTAGGTTTACCCACCGCTCTAGATTGCATTATTGTAAAACCTTTTATATTAAGGGGGGAAGACATAGGAATACTCCCACCGATCAAATTATCGAGGATATTAAAAACTCAATTAAGAACCAAGCCAGTAGCAGGGTGAGTAAAAGTCGAGATAGGGGAGTAGCTGAGTGGAAGATAAAGGGTACCTGGTATACGGATGCCGAGATAACTGCTATGGCTAGAAAGCAAAGTAGAACCGGTTATAAAGGATACCCTATGGCTATTAGCCAATCCTACATTCAACAGACAGCTAACTCTGTTTCGGCTAAATACTTTATAAACAACGCTACTATTCAGGGAGCTAGAGTACTCAACTATGGAGATAAAATAGTAGTCACTGTAGACCTCTCTGGTGCTGCTCCGGTTAAAGTTACGGTTAAAGACATGATTAACATGTTGGCTCAGCGAGAGGGTTCTCCGGTTGCTATGCTTAAACAGGCTAACGCTTTACGTAACTCAAACAAGAGGGCTAAACGTAAAGAGGTCGAAGTTCAAATGACGGTTGTTGGTAACCCCTTATTAGAAGCCGGACAAACTATAGCTATACAAAATATCGGTAAAAAATACTCTGGCTATTGGCATATAAAATCCTGTATACATAAACTGGATTCTAATGGGTTCACTACCAGCTTAACCTTGGATCGAGGGTCTGGCTCATCAGGCATAACCGTATCTACCTCGGTTACAGGTCAAGCACCTACTCCAAGTACTTTAAAAGGTACAAAGGGTACTCATACTGGAACTACTACAGTAGTAACTCCTAATAAAACCGATAATTGGAACAGTGGAGATATTGCCCTACTTGAGAACATGGGAGCAGCTGCCCAAACCGGAGACGCTAATGCTCGAAAGGTTTACAATGAAATGATAGAACTGATGAAATATTCCCGTAGTCATGGTACTACCGGAGAACCCCTGTATGAGATAGATATCGACGAGTTCGTATACAACTACTCTACTGAGCATAGGAGACCAGGTTCTAAATTCTCCCCTAAAGTTAAGATGACTCCTGCTGGTAAGAGAGCTTATGAGGCTATGATAAAAGCCCGTGCTGAAGAAGCTAAACGACGAGCTAGAGCTGCAGAACAAGCTCTAAGGAATACTCTGAAGTTAAAGTTACCCAAGCTTACCCGGCCTAGTAAGGGACAACTCAATCTCTCAATTATTAAGAAGAAATAATTATGTCATCCGATATACTCCAACTTCTATCCGAAAGAGGATTAGAAACTATAAACCGATACTATGGTATTCATAGGGCCATAGTTCAAGAAGCTACCGACCCTGAGAACTTGAATCGTTTATTGGTATGGCTTCCAGATATACCCAATGCTCCAAAAGTATGGGCACTGCCAAAAGGTAGCCATGGAAGTGTTCAGAATGGTTTCAAGTACCTGACTCCACAACCTGGAGATTTTGTATATGTCACCTTTGAGTATGGAGATATTTCTAAAGCCCTATGGGAGTATCATGGTTGGGGAGTAGGAGAAACTCCTCCCCAACTAATAGGCCCGAATACTGGAGGGTTTGTAACTCCCCGAGGTAATCGCATAGTCTTTCGAGAGGATGATGATACTTTGGAGATATCCTTCCAGGGAAATATAAATATAACCTCTTCAGAGGGCACAGTGGTTTTATCAGGAGAGTACATTAATCTATTATCCAGAAGCGGAATCGTTTTTAATAAGGGCGAGAATGATGGTACAGTAAATGTACTCGACTTAACCAATCGTTTGAACCAATTAGTTCAAGAACTCGAACAACTTAAAGTAGAGTTGAGCACTCATACTCATACGGGAGTAACCACTGGGCCTGGAGCTTCTGGACCTCCAGCAGTACCCCTAACTACCGTATTCCAACCTTTCCAGGAAACCGACTATCAAGACACTTCAATAATCCATTAAACTATGAACCCTCTCCAAAAACAAAACATGAATGAGATAGCCATAGGTTCTGGTATGACCTTCCCTATAGAGCTATCAGAGTCTAAACATGGCCAAGGGTGGTACCCCGTTAAGGGGGATGTTAACCTTATAAAGAACAACCTTCAGAGCCTGATATTATACCCCATTGGGTTCAGGTTTAGACAAGAAGACTATGGGACCCATATTACCTCCTGTTTAGAGGAGCCTAATACACAAGCCCTTAGGTTTTATATTAAGGCTTTCATACTTAATGGTATTCAACAATTTGAACCACGAATAACCTACCAAAATCTTTATATGGCTCAAAGGGAGGATCAACTCCTTTTCCAGATAAACTATGGTATTAACTTGACGGCCTTAAATGATAATTTGAGTACATCAATCACTAGACCCACATAACTATGGCAATACAGAATCCCTGGCTGTCCCCTTTGGAAAGAGGGTATCAGCAAATCAAGCAAAAACTTGTGGATAAGCTGTTAGCTTTAAAAGATAAAGAGGGCAACACTTTAATTACGGATAATACAGAGGGCAACATCTTAGTACTTATCCTATCCCTCTTTTCAGGCATAGCAGAAGTTATCCATGTATACATAGACAATGTTGCAAGAGAAACCTTCTTAACTTCGGCTAGAAGGTATGACTCAGTAGTTAAACATGGCCGCCTCGTGGATTACCATCCTAAGGCGGCCATAGCCGCGTTATGCGATGTAGTATTTACCCGTTCTATAACAGACTCCATAAACCCCTTAACCATTCCCCAAGGTTTAACCCTGAATGATGATAATGGTAATACTTGGATGGCTTTAACCAGGGTTACTATGCCCGCTAATACCTCACAGGTTACTGTACCCTTTATTCAACATCAACTCATAACTAACGGTATATCTACCACAGTGGGTAAAGATGAAAAGGGGAACTTGAAGGCCTCATTATCAGGTATACAATCAGGCTATGAACACCTAAGCTCCAACGACGTAAAAGTTGGTGGAGTAGCTTATAGTGAAGTAGAAACTTTTGCTTACTCCAAACCCACAGATACCCACTTTATCATAGAGTCCAATTCTGCGGGGGGACTAGACATGGTATTTGGTGACGGGGTATTTGGTAAAAAGCCCTTGGTTGGTCAAAGTGTTACTGGTAATATTTATATAACTCAAGGGGCTAGGGGGAATATTAGCCCAGCTGCTATTACAGGTACTTATGAGGGATGCTCTTACTCAAACCTTTCAGGTGGGGGTGGTTCTGACTATGAGGACTTTGAGACCCTGAAAAAGAGGATACCTTTAAGTGTTAAGACTCTTGGAGTAGCTATCACTAAACAGGACTACATAGACTTAACCCAACAAATCCCAGAAGTGTCACAGGCTGCTTTGGAGTATATCTGTGGTAGGAAACTTAATATCTATATATCGGCTATGGGCGGAGGTCAGCCCTCCGGTTTGACCTCCAAGGTACTTAATTACCTTAGGCTTCGTTCTCCTATGAACACTTGGCTTAAGGTTTATTTTGCTGAACAAAGTAAGATGGTCCTTAAAGTAGATGTAGTGGGTAAACCCTCATATAAGTCCGATGATATCCGAAACTCAATTGTTTCGGCATTAAGTAAGGCTTATCCGATAGATGGGCCTATTGGAGGAAAAGTAAGGCTATCCGATATCTACGCTTTAATTGACAACCAACCTCCTGTAGACTACCTACACATTAAGACCTTTTATGTTATGCCTTGGCCTAAGGTTATTTTTGGTAATGCCCAGTTAACCGTTAATGATTTCAATATAAAATCTACTAACGGTCAGGCTAAGTATCTAGTAGAGTTTATAACGGGCTCTCAATTTAGAATACTGCCCCAGGATAACATCACCACTTTTTCATCAAACCAGGAAGCTAGTTACCAACAGTTTGAAGGTACTCTTGGTCAATCTCTAAATGTTAACTACCCTAATGGCTTTGACTTCGATATCCAATTGGGTGGTAAAGGTTTCCATGGGGGATATAAGTATGAGTTCACCGTAGCAGATACTAACTCAGATTATGAGCAGGCAGGGTTTAACATCCCGGTATTTGACGTTAATAACCTTACACTTAACATCACTGAAACGACATGATAGACTTAAACAACCTCATAGACTTTTTCCCGTACTACTTTAAGGAGAATGACTCCTATAAGGTAAATGGGCAAGGGCTCTTGGAAAGGTTTCTAAATATTTGCGGAAACTATTTTCAGGAGTACCCGGTAAAAGACTTGGATAACTTCCTAGAAATTCTAGACGTTAACCAGACTAATGTTATATTTATTCAAAACTTTTGGAAATTCTTTGGAGAGCTGCCTTTTGCTCAGGGCCCCATCATAGATGGTGAAATTTTCACCAAAACCTTTACGGGGTTTAATTTTGATGAGGCAATTCAACAAGCTACCCGGTCTACTCAACCCTATACCGGAAAAGCTAACCTGGACTACCGGGCTTTGATAAAATACTCAGTATCCCTTTTTAAGATAAGGGGTACCCAACAATTCTTTGAGATAATGTTCCGGCTGTATGGGCTAGATATCGGCATAATTTCCCCCATAGATGAGAACCCTTTCTTAAAAGATCATACCACTCGATTCGATTTAGAGGATACTCAGTTCGATAAGGCTACTCTTGATAACTACTATAGGTGCCAGAATTGCTTAGATGTTACCTTCAGCCTTACCATCCCCGAGTACCTTAAGACTTGGACTCAAAGCCAATTATTACCCTACATTAAACAGGTTAAGGCTTTCATCGAACGGTTTGTACCCTTTTACATTAACCCGATTATCCGAGTAGTGGGTCAAGCAAGCCTAAGTCAAGTAACTATTTCTGTTTCAACTAAAGAAATGGATTTGAACTTAGACGAGAAAGCTACTGTACAAGTAAAGGTCAGCCCAGTGGTAAAGGATAACCCTTTGGTATCTCTAGCTTACCAGGTTGCTGTGGTTGGCCTTGATGAAACCCCTACCCAAGAAGATTGGGGTCTTCAAGAATATACGGATCCAAATTATACCATATACTTAGGTAATAAAAGTTATTGGTTTAGGCCCGTTGCTAAGGCCCTTGGTTCCTCTCCGGTAAGTGTAAAAGTTAATGAAATGTACACTACCAGTCAGTATATGATCTGGATAGTGTCACCCTTAGCTGCTGGAGACCGAATACTATCTAGTAAAAAGAAAACCATAGAGATAAATGTAAAGGCTGTCGAGAACATTTATACATACCTCAATGGGGTAAGAATCCATGTCTCAACTAAAAACCCTGCCATTCATTGGGATAACACTGGCCAAGTCTTTGGTAATGGTACTGCTAAAGTTACGGTAGACTATTACGGTACACAGACCTTCAGTGTTCAGGATTACCGAAGCCGAAAAGCAAACATTTATATTGATGCTACTGCCGAGTATAAAGCAGAATTAGAGGTACTTATCCTGAACTTAGACCCCAAATACCTTCTTATTAAAGATAATAATTTTGAGCCTGGTATAGGTTCTGGTACAGACATATCAAAGTTAGCTCCCGGTATCTATGCTAGTGAAGACGGAGCAACTTGGACATCTCATAAATTCGAAACTACTTTCAGAGTAACCAACAGGGAGGGTGTAGAACAACCTCAGGCCTCCGTAGTAGACATTTCTAATACCTTTTTAAAATATAAATCTGGCCAGTCTTTCATACCTTTTTCTAGAGGAGCTGGTTCTTATACCTTTAGGGCTATCCTAATGGACCAAGTAAGTGAAGATGTAGTATTACGGGTATTATCCGACTCTGAACAAGTTCTCAGACCTATCTTTAGGAGCATAAGTGTATCTCCTAATCCCTTAACTTTCCAATACTCCAGCACCCCATCCCAAAGAACTTTAGGAGGAGAATTAATTATTGCCAACCTTACTCAAACCGCTGCCCAAAATTATAATCCAGTAGTTGTGATGGAGGATTCTAGAACGGGGCAGGAGAAGAAACAAGAGATAAACTGTACATTCAAAGAGTACGTAGGTGGCTTAGCTAAATACTCTTTCACGGTTACTCATAATGGTGGTGATACTCTAGAGCCATATCAACTAATTTTCTATGCTAAAGAAAACCCTAATCTACGGGACACCGTATCAGTTATAACGGAAAAGCCCTCAGAAGTTTTATACATCTCTCCTAATAGGAGTCAAAGAGCTCAGTGGTCTGGTATGGATCCCAATGACTCGACTAGGGATATTCGACTAACCTTCCAAGCTGAACCCGGTAAAAATATAGCTAAGTTTACTTTTGAAGGAAATTATTCGGGGGAGATAGTGGGACCTAATGGTCAAATATATTTTGTGGCTAATAGTGAAGATGATACCATAGAGATAGAAGTTCAAGGAGATCAAACTCTAAACTTCCAAACTTCTACCGGCATTACTCTTACCGTGATACTTCGGGATTATCCTGCAGTAGTTACTATTAGTTGTAATCCCACTAGTGGTACTCTCACTGAAAACCAGAGAGTCGTTTCTACTAGAGTAACCGGTACCACTAATAAATCCGAATTATTTAGGTTTAAGATAGACGGTGAAGCTAGTATTTATGTAGCTAATCCCGAGTATATCTTTAAGACTAGTGATCCCGGTACTCACGTATTCACCGCCCTAGATGATCCTACTAAAGAGGCTACTTTTGTGGTAGACAGCACTATTAACACTGGCCTCCAAGTAAGTAGGGACTTCTTAGTATGGGATTCCCGTGACACCTCCGAGCGCACCATAGACATCAAGGTACCAACTAATGTACTCGTAACTATCACAGAAGAGAATCTACCACCCATAATAGAAGTATAAATTATGTTGAATGAAGAAGTACACATTACAGAAACTGTATCTCGAGGACTAAAACTCTCTATGACCACTTTATTAGGAGAAATCGGCTCGGTATTATTTGAGCTACGGTGGTTTATACTGGCAGCTTTTGCTCTCATCTTAGCCGACCTATGGTTTGGTATTCAAGTATCCCGTAAAAAAGGTTTAGAAATTAGACGTTCTAGTGCAGGAAGAAGAACTTTTAATAAGTTTATAGATTATATTCTATATATCGTTCTAGGGACTACGCTGGCAATGGCTATTGCTCAGCCTTGGGATATTAACCCTTTATATATTTCATCAGGCATTCTTATCCTCTGTTACACCTTTGAGATAGACTCTATTTATTCACATATATGTTTCCTTCATGGAGCTAAAAAAGAAATCTCAATATTCAAAGTTCTATGGCTAATACTCACCCTCCGGGTCAGAGAACTTAGAGAATTAGAGAATATTACTATCAACAAAAGTGAAACAGATAATTTACAAGCACCACTTAATCCTAACGAAGAAGAAGAAAAGATATGAAAACGTACTTTACTTACGAAGGTCAAATAGGCAGTAAGGAAGTGGCTGAGGCCATTGCTTTTCCTGTTGGCCTTGGCCCTTTCATGGGCTTTGGTTCTGCACAAGTAACCAACACTTCAATAACCCTTTCACCCCGTTCCCCAGGTGAACTGGCTACTACTAAACCTTCTCCTTATTATAAGGATATCAATGACCGAGTACTTGCTAGGAGAGTTACTCTCCGAGGAGAAAGTGCTCTACCCAGTTTCGGTTTAATTAACCGAAGCGGACACATTTGGGTTTCTACTCAACCCAACCTTGTAATTGATAACATTCGAGGTAGTAAGGGGGCTTGGAACGAGGTCTTGGTATTCGCAGTATTCCAAGATGTTCAGGAACCCATAAACAATATGCCTACTCTTGTGGCATATTGGAACTCTTCTCAGCAATCCTTCTATGAGTACTGGAAACAGTCTATAGACCAAGACTATGGAAAAACTGAGAATACCAGTCTGGACATAGACCCTTGGCAAAGCTCCCATATAAGCTTTGAAGACCTTGAGAAAAAAGTCATTGCTGCTGTTGGAGACTGGTATAACAGTTCTAATACGGCAGTACTAATCGGTATATATGGTACTGGTACTAATGTATATACCAACGACAACGAAGATTTTGCTTTGGTACCATACGGTGGAGTATTCCCTCAGTCTCTACCGTTTACCCCGGACTACTATTTCAAACTCAAAAGGGTCCTTTCTTATCTGAATGACTTCGTATTAAATGGGCTAACGGGCTATACTTCACTCAAAGCCTACATCGACTATCGTTTGGGAGATATAGGAGATACTAAAGATAAAGAGGTTCTTGGGACTATACCTATCGGGGGTATCATCGCTTGGTATGGTACTTCGGTTCCAGAAGGCTGGGCAATCTGCGATGGTAACCAGGGAACTCCTGATCTCACGGGTAAGTTTATCCGGGGTGGAGGCGGAGGATTTAAGCCCGGAGATAAAGGAGGTCAGAATGAGGTAACCCTTACTACAGCTCATATGCCTAGACATAGGCACGGGGGAATACCTTACCTTCGAAACAATAAGGGTGATAATGCATCAACTAATACTAGCTGGGCAATGGCCCTATATGTAAATAAAGATGCCCTGAACGGAAGTTATACTGACTATGAGGGTTCTGATAACCCAACCCCGGTTCCTACTCTCCCCCAGTATTTCACTTTACTATATATTATGCGAATACGATAATAAAAGATACTATTCCTTTTTGACTACTCATAACAAAGAAAATGCCCTGACTGTGAAGCCGGGGCATTTTCGCATGATGAACCAGAGATAGAAAAAGAGTTAATATTTTAATTCCTTTTGGGCTTGATGAATCCAGTATTCTATATCCTTACGGAGATCTGCAATATAATTAACTGAGGACCGGGTCCTGGGCAATTCAAAGAAATCCACAAAAGTAATATTGGGTATTCTTTTCCCTCGTTCATCCGTAGGAAGTAAAACCTCGGGAGGGTCCATGGTTAATTGGAAGATAAGGAAAGCATCCGGAGATAGATTCTTCCTCATGTAATCCTCAATCATTTTCATGTGTTCTTCTTTAACTTCTACTTCTTCAGAGTCATCCTCAAGTTCCTTACTATTATCAAATAAGTCTTCCATTGAAGTTAAACTCTGGTTGTACTCAGCTTTTTCTCCGTAAGCACTTCTGAGAAGTTTATTCTTAAAAGTGGATAATGCTCTCAAGATATTTGCCTGTAAATGTTCTTCTGAACAAGTACCATAATACTTGTTGAAGACAAATAAGAACTTGTCATCAAAGTAAGAGGCAATAATATCCGGAGTTACATTAAATCTCCTATGGTCAATGGTTCTGGTGAGGTTTCTAATTACTGGGCGAGTAACCCGGTATAATCTCTGAAAAAGTTCCCGGTCATAATTCTCGGGCATTCCAGTTAACCTGTGTATCTCGGAACCGTTTCGTTCTTCTTTAGGTTTCATTAGTAATATTGAATTAAAATTTATTAAATTTTTTACAATGCAAATTTAAGACATTATTTTAATATATCCAAATTTTAGTAGAGCTGGTAGAGGAGTATGATACACCCTCTAGATTGAGCTACTATACACATGAGAACAAGTCCACTATAACTATATAAATTTAAACCCAGAACAAGATGAAAAAACCACCTAAGATTAAATTCGAGTTTACTCCCGAGTTCCAACTCGAAATACTTAGATACATCATCCGGGACCCTGAAGGACCCATTGCTTTATCCCGTATCAAATCAAGTTATCTTACCTTGATTGAGCACAGTATAATTGCAGAGGGTATCTTATCTTATTTCAAGAAGAAAAAGAAGATACCCTCAGAAAATGTCCTTAAACAGGTAGTCTCGGATATGTTACAATCTAAGAATTATGTAGACCTGGTAACTAAGGAGGACATACCTACTATCAAGGCCATTATAAAAGACCTATATAGTAAACCCCTTCAGGACTCTGAATACATTCAAGAGAAGATATGGCAATTTTCTACCTATGTAGAAATGAAGAATCTGAACGATTCTTTGGACCTTAATAACTTCGAACAATATTCTGAATATTCTAAAAAGGTCGACACTATTCTCCAGAACTCCCGACCTGCTAAAAAGGATGAACCCCTTTATTTCATTCGAGGCGTGATTGATAGACAATTAAGGAGACAAACTGATACCGATATTATACCCTGTCCTTATTGGCAGTTAAATGAACTTACCAATGCTGGAGGTTTTCCTGCAGCTAGTGTTATGGTTCTCTTAGATAAACCCAAGGCAAAGAAAACCTTCTTCTTGGTTAACCTTGCTAAAGGTTATCTTCGTATGAAAAAGTCGGTTCTTTATGTAGACCTTGAGAATGGTAAAGCCCAAATTATGGACCGATTAACTCAGGCTTCAATTAGTAAGAGTAAAAAGGAAGTTTACTCGGGGCTGTTCGATAAAGCTGAGTTAAAACACGTTAAGAAATTAGCCCGATTGGGAGTCGAGTTTGTAGTACAACGTCTCCCTGCTATGTTAACCACAGCTAATCAGATTCGGGATTTAATCCTGGAACAAAGAGCTAAGGGCATAGATATCCGAGTGGTAATGATCGACTATGCTGCTAAGATGGGCAGTATCAAAGGAGATCGGGATGATTTTGAGCGTATCTCAAATGTATACATCGATATCCAGGACATGGCTGAAGAACTCAACCTGGATTGTATATGGACCGCTAACCATATAACTCGAGAGGGCAGTAAGCATAGGGCTACTCGTTATCAAGAAAATGATATATCTGGAGCTATTTCAATTGTTCGTAATGCCCAGGTTATTCTTGGTTTAAATGCAACTGCCCAGGAAGAAGCCGATGGTATACAACGCCTGGAATTAGTAGTTCAACGAGATGGTAAACCTTCTGGAAGGGCACTATTCAAAGTTAATGTAGACCAACAGAAAGCAGTAGAGTTCACCCGAGAAGAACGTAAGGGTTACGACCAAGTCTATGCCGGAAAACTAGAAGATGCTATCCGTAAATCGGATGGTGACCCTTCAGTGAAAAAGTCTAAGACCCCTAAACCCGACAATCATGGAGATATTTAAGTATGAAAGTAACGAGCTCCTTCAAGTCTAAGCTTTATACCTATTTCGTAAAAAGATTGGGTGCCTACAAGTACCGTAATGGGTGGCTTAAGGTCCCAGTCTGCCCCTTTTGTGGGAGGGAAAAAAAGCTTGGCATAAACCTTAACACGTATAGGACCAATTGCTTCAAGTGCGGGTATCATTCTAATCCCTCGCAGTTTATTATGGATGTAGAAGGATTAAACACTTATAATGAACTTCTAAAACTACTAGATAATGCCGAATACACCGAATATACTTTCACGGAAGAGAGGGTTCAACTCCGTGAAAGAAAAATGTTTTACCTCCCTGAGGGTTTCAAACTTATCAACCAGGGAAGCAGTCAACTTTCTCAATCAATACGAGGATATGTTACTAAGAGAGGGTTTCGACTTGACCAAATGGTTAAAGCCGGAGTTGGTTACTGCAACTCGGGAGATTTCTTTGGTTACCTCATTATCCCTTTCTACTATCGTGGCCAACTTCGGTATTATAATGCACGGCAAGTATACGGCCATGGGCCAAGATATAATAATCCCACGACGGATATTACTGGGGTAGGCAAGGAATTTATCATATATAACCATGATGCTCTTAGTCTATATAACTCTCTCTTTATATGCGAAGGAGCCCTCAATGCTCTTACTCTCGGGGAGAGGGCTATTGCGACTATGGGTAAAGCCGTCTCAGCTTATCAAATTAACGAACTCATTAAGAGTCCCGTCGAACGCTTTATTATACTTCTCGACTCCGATGCCAAAGCCCAAGCTATTAATCTTGGGCTTAAATTAGCACCCTACAAAAAAGTTAAGGTAGTATTTCTCCCCGACGATAAGGATGTAAATGATTTGGGCCGTTCTAGAACTCTTAGCTATGTATACTCTACTCGTTATCAAGATTACAATGACTTAATAAAATTAAGAAACTCGATATGAAAAATGAAAAGCTAAACCTTTGAGAATCAGTTCTTATAGGGCATCCTTTTCGTAAGGCTTATGCTCTTATGTTTAATCATCTAAGTTGGTTAATTATGATATTCAATGTTCACAAAACAGGCAATAAGGAATATGACATCAAACAAGTCCCTGCTTTTGCCTTTATCCCCGAAGTAATCAATAATCCTAATAAAGGTTATATCTGGGGAGAGTTTTATAATAAAATATACGAGTATCGGAACTGTGCTTGGCACTTCGAGGGGAAGTTACACAGGCATTTCCCTAAAGCTCGTTTCACTAACAATGAGGGTAAGGTGATAGAGATAGTTTATCTCGAAGCCTCCCTCGGTTACAAGGTCATGTATTTCATAAGATATATTCTTATTCTGCTTCTCTGGATAGGGATTATCTATGCACTTATATACTTATTAACTTAGTAAAATGAGAGAACCCAGTGTGCATATAACCAAATCACAGTTCATCCAAATCCTGGATGGACTAGATATAAAGGCATTCCCAGTGGATGCCTTTTTTAGTCAGGCAGCTAAACGTGCTCTAAATACTAGAGCTATAACAGTTACGAATAAAAAAGTAACTAAGCAAGTTTCTAAAGTTTTACTAGCCTCTAAAGGGGATACTCAGCTAACCGCTGATATCATCTATGCTGTACGTATCAAACTTAAGCATAGAGGAATCCGAAAGATAACCGAGTTCAATCGAAGAGACTGGACTTTATGTAAGGAGCTCACAAGTATCTGCAACCAATTTGCAGAGACCTATAATTTTGAAAATGTTCGTGAGGCTTTTATAACCTATATCACGATATGTTTCAATAGGATGGGTCGTAATCTCCGAAACTGGTTACCCCGACTAATTTCTATGTCCGAGAACGTATTCAACTATTACGGTTCACTTCAAGAGTCTCGGGATGATAATAACCCTCGGGAAACTGCTCGACTTTATGCTATCTACCATCGAAAGATTGCAGATGCTACAGGCATAGTTGAGAGTCGTTCCCTCGAGGAGAACCCAGAACAACATCTTGACTTCATCCAACTTAGGAAACTTCTAGAATCCCAGGGTTGGGATGGAGAAGACTTTATAGAAGCTCAGTTCGAAGCTATGGCTTGGTGTAATGGTATACCAGAAACTCATAATCTTTATGGTCAAAAAGCTATAGATAGGTACCAGAAGTATATATATAAACAAGGTAATAACGCCCAACACTCGGAGCCTAAAGTATCGGGTTCCATTTGGGATTTAATGAATAAATAAAATGGCTAGTATAATTATCAAGAACTGCAATCAGTGCGAATTGGACATTCCTCTGAAATATGCGCAAAAACTTTATCAGGATTTTGCCATCAGACACCCGGGAGCTTTCTACCTTAAAACAAGGGTAAGAGGTATGCAGGATTGGGATGGCAAAATAAAATACATCAATAAGTCCGGACTCTTTAAGATAGGACTGCTCCCAGCCGTACTCACTAAATGTAAGGAGTACGGCTTATCTGTGAAAGTAATAGATTTGAGACGGCCTGTACCTAAAGTAAAGAAAGTAATAACCAAAGTCGGGAAGTTTACTCTTAGACCCGAGCAAAAAGAAGCAGTAGAACGTATATGCTTTAATCAGATAGACCATCAACCTTTCCATATAGGAGTACTAGATTATACCGTAAATGCGGGTAAGACTCTGATTATGGCGGCTACTTACTTATCTTTCAAAAGAGAATTAAAAACCCTACTTATTACCAACGACTCCGATTGGCTTAACCAGGCTAAGGAGGAGTTCCAGGAATATCTCCCAGGAGAAGACATATCCTTTATTCAAGGCCGAAGTAAAAAACCTTGGACCCAGTTTAATATTGGTATGGTACAATCCCTCTCCCGTAATATGAAGTTCTATCAGAATGAGATGTCAAAGATAGATATGGTGTTTGTGGATGAAGCCGACCAAGCGGGAAGTAGGCAATATCAGAATGTCCTCACTCATTTATATAATACCCGAGTCCGTATTGGATTATCAGGTACCATTTACATGAGTAAATTGGCTAAGGATAAGGTAAAGAACATGAACCTTATGTCTTTCTTTGGGGAAGTAATCGGTCGATTCACTCTCAAGGAATCCATCAAAAAAGGCTACTCTACTAATGTTGTGGTAAAGATGATTGAGATTGGTAAATGGCTTAAGGTACGGGACCCTGAATGTACCTTAGGTAATACCTATCGAGATATCTATACCCGGTGTATCTTAGAGAGCCCATGGTCGGTTATACCTATACTTAAACGGGTATCTTTCAATGCCGAACAAGGTAGAATCCCTATGCTCGTAGTATGCAAGTTTGTTAAACATGCTGAACTACTAAGAGATTTAATTAGAGAAATACTAGCAGATACCTATAATATTGCCTGTGTACATGTTAAAACTCCCAATAAAGAGCGTAAAAGAATAATGCAGGATTTTAGGTCGGGTAAGATCCAAATCCTGGTATCTACTACCATCATAGCTCGAGGTAAAAACTTCCCCCTACTCCGAGCTATGATAAATGCTGGGTCTATGAAAGCCCAGGAGAAGTCCATCCAATTCCTTGGCCGATTAGTTAGAAGTCATGCCTCTAAAACTAAGGCCTATTTGGATGATATTCATTATCCTGGGAAATACCTGGATAATCACGGTAAAAGTAGAAGAAGATATTATCAAGAACAGGGACTTAAAGTTATTCGTATCACGTATGGAGATAAGAAGGATAGAGATTAAAGGTACGCCTTTTCTATTGGATAGACTAAAGAGTAATACTCTTTTCGAGTTTCGAGAAAAGAGTATTCACTTAAGCATAAACCCGGGGCATATCCCCTAATCCCTAATCCAGAAAAGACAGGAACTATAACTCATTCTATAATTCTTCTAATAAGCCCCTAATTTACTCATTGAGATGATTATCTCTTACTCTGAGGAGTTTTCTCCTCCTATATTAAATTAACTCTTATAAATTTATGTAATTATGGCTAGACCCGGAAAACTCCTTAAACAATTTGAGGAACTAAAAAAGAAGCAGTCTGAGCTTTTCAGACAGAATCAAATGGTTCAGGCTATGCAGTTACAGCCTAAGATCAATAAAATCAAGGCTGAGCTCTTAGCAATACAGAAAACTGAGGAAGATAGGTATTACTCAGAGAAAAAGACTCTGAGAGAACTATTACCCAAAGATGAAATAGAAAGGAATAATATCCATAAGATGTTGGTGAAAGTATCCCTTGCTTCAGACTATCTTTATGACTGTATGTTTGAGCTCAAAGATAGGCTCAATTCAATGGGTATTCTGGTGGATTCTCTCTCAGAAGAGTCCAATGCAGTATGCAAGGCGGCTAATGCCCTTGCATCTAAGCTTATAACTGATAAAGCTCCAAAACTTAGTGAAGTCCTTCTTGATGATGAATCCCTAATAGATGGGCTTCATGCGGTAATGGATAAATACATAGAAAAGTCTCTCAAACTATGAAACCCGTGCATTACAACAGACTTAATCTGAAGAACTTAATAACCGTAACTCCCAGAATATGCCACAACAGTACTGGAGTTACCCGGGAATACTCCTTCCAATGTATCTACCCCTCTATAATCATAGAACTTACTCAAGTAGTGCCCATAGAAGAGGGTAAACCTATGGGACGACTTCTTGTCCGACTTCTTGTCCTTGGACTTCTTTGCAAACATCTTCTCAGCCTCGCTCTTGATGTCCTTGTCGCCCTTGAAGGCGCTCACGAGCGCATGATACTGCTCGTCAGAGATTTTGGTGTTGACGTTTGCGTCGTCCTTTATCTCGCCCAGGCTTTTCTTGTTCTTAAGGAAGTCGACCGCCGTCTGCAATCCTATGTTCAGTTCTGTCAATACTTTGTTTAATCTGATGCTCATATAAAAGTTTATTTCTTCTTATTCAACAATCCACAACGCAATCCCCCGAGGCCGCTTGCACTGCTTGGTGCCTACGGCTGCCGGCCCCGTGAACATGAGCGTCATGAACCATGAACATAGTCCGGCAAAAGCCCGTCTTTCATTATTTTTTAGTTTTCAAACTCGGCGCGCAGCACGTTGAGCACGTGGTCAACGGTCTCTTCCTCAAGGTCTGCCTTCTCGATGAGCATCTCCCTCGGGGCGTTGAGCACGGCCTTGGCAGTGTCGAGCCCGATGGACTTGATTGCGTCGATGACCCATTGGTCTATCTCGTCGGCGAACTCGTCGAGGTAGATATCCTCGTCGGCCTCGCCCTCGCTGACCACCCTGAACACGTCGATGGTGAACCCCGTGAGCATGCTGGCGAGCTTGATGTTCATTCCCCCGCGGCCTATGGCAAGCGAAACTTCCTCTGGCTGCAGGTAGACCTCGGCCTTGCGGTTCTC